>ERZ506742.895-NODE-895-length-8892-cov-7.13613_pt1 | contig 8892 bp, 6 predicted proteins | sample MGYA00512570_ERZ506742 | MGnify/ENA metagenome assembly ERZ506742 | reverse complement strand
CCACCGGCGACCTGTTCGTGGGCGACAGCGAGACCAAGGCCGCCATTGAGGCCAAATGCGCCCCCGACTGCGTTGAGATGGAGGGTGCTGCTGTGAGCCAGATCGCCGCCAAGAACGATGTGCCCTGCGTCATCCTCCGGGCCATGAGCGACAACGCCGACGAAGACGGCCACGAGGTGCTGGTGGTGAAGAAATTCAGCATCGCCGAGTACGTAGCTACCGCCACCCGGATCGTGGCGGCCATGGTGGAAGCACTCTGAGCAGCCGGAGCGGCCTTTACAGAAACTGCTCCAGTTTCAGCCGGTTCTCTTCCTCCAGATCCTGCAGCTTCTGCATCAGGCGCTTGGAGCCGGGAGCCGCATCGGGATAATCTTTCTGGCTCTTGATGCAGTCCATCACGCCCTGACTGCTTCCCTCGCTGAGCATTTCGGCCAGATTGCGGGTGGATTTGTCGGTGAGCGTTTTCATGCCGATGCCCATTTTGGTGTTGAGCTTTGCCATGATGCTCTGGCCCTGAGCCGTGCCGCCGCAGGCCTCGATGGCGGTGTGGGCCTCCTGATTCAGTTCCCGGTAGAGGTTCCGCTCCCGCAGAAGCTCGGCCCGGAAGGCAGGCTCCTCGGTCATGGGCACGATCTGTTCCAGCGTGTTCTTGCCCATCTCCGTGTTCTGCACCACCGCTTCCAGCAGATTCAGGTTATCATTTTTCTGATTTTCCATACAAAAATCCCCCTTTGTGGCACTAGCTTGTACCGCAAAGGGGGATTTTATGCATTCGGTTTATTTGCTGCAGATCTGGTCGCCGCCGGCGGTCTGGGCCGCCTTCAGGCGCTGCTCACACAGCTGATACAGCGCGTCCCAGTTCTTGCCCCGCACCTCGCCGGTGCAGGCGCAGCCGATGGACTGGGTAAAGGGCACCCGGCGCATCAAGCCCACCGATGCCACGCACGCGCGGGGCATCTCGGCATAAATGCCGTTCAGCTCCTCGGCCAGCTCTGCGCAGTTCTTATCCGCACAGCCGATGGCGAACAGCGTGTCCGTCAGGCGGCAGACCACCCGCTCTGCAGGGCGGTCGTAGTACTTTTTCCACTGGTTGGCCACAAAACAGACCAGCTGGTTCATCACGGCATCGCCCTGCCGGGCGCGCATCCCGTCCTCATCGTCCAGCGCCACCAGCGCCAGCGAAGCACAGCGGTGAGCATCCGTCCACTCATCCAGCCGGGTGCAGAACTCCGTTTCAAAATAGCGGCGGTTGAACACGCCGGTCAGGAAATCGTGATTCATATCGTCCCGGCAGAGCTCCCGCTCCCGCGCGGTCATCCGATCCTCCGGCAGGTCGCTGCCCGCCAGCGGAGCCGTCATCTGCAGCTGCCAGAGCTTGCCGTCCGCCTCGATCAGGCGGCGCAGCACGCAGTCCACCTGCCCATTGCGCAGGACATAATCCACCTGCAGGCCATCGTCCTGCCAGGTGTCCGCGGCCTCCTCATCGGCTTCCGTCAGGGTCACGTCCTCAAAGGCGGTCTGTGCGTTTTCTGCAAAGGTGCGCAGATCCTGTTCCGTCCATTCTTTTTTCATGCGTTTTTCCCCATTATCCGGTGCCGGACTCTCTCCCTTCCGGCACAGCTTTGCCACATGGCCGCTAAAAGCGCAGCCCCATTACCGGAATTATACCATCTTGTGCCGGGCGTTTCCAGCAAAACGCACAAACTTTAACGTAATTTTTTACATTTTCGTCAAACTGCTAAACACACTCCGGGTTTCCGGCCCGGTTCTGTACGGCAGTACACGGCGCACTCCGCCAGAATGCGCTTGGCCAGCGCGGCAGTGTCGAACCCATCGGCGGCGCGCCAGCTCCAGTTTCCGCCCAGCTTGCCGGGGCTGTTCAGGTGGGCTTCCTCGCCCAGGCCCAGCCAGTCGGCCATGGGGATGATGGCACGGTCGGCCACAGAGCCCAGCGCAGCCCGGAGCAGCGCGGTGCGGGCCGCCTCTGTTTTGACAGCGGCCACCTCCTTTGCGGTGGGCTGACAGCCGGTCAGATGCAGGTAGGCGGCGGCCACAGCCTTCTCCTTGGCCGATGCGCTTTCATCCCACCAGGCGGTCAGCGTCGTGTTGTCATGGGTGCCGGGGTAGACCACGCTGTTCTTGACGTGGTTGTGGGGCAGGTACTCGCTGTCCCCGCCGCCGAACGCGAACTGCAGCACCTTCATGCCCGGGAAGGTGCTGTCTGCCAGCAGCTCCCGCACACTGGGGAACAGCTCACCCAGATCCTCGGCGATGATGGGCAGCTTGCCCAGCGCACCTTCCAGCGCGTTGAACAGCTCCATCCGGGGGCCGGTCTCCCACTTGCCGGTCTTGGCGGTAGTGCTGTCTGCCGGGATGGCCCAGTAGGTGTCAAAACCACGGAAGTGGTCGATGCGGAGCAGGTCATAGATGCCCAGCGCATGGCGGACACGCTGGATCCACCAGGCATAGCCGGTCTGCTTATGGTAGGGCCAGTTGTACAGCGGGTTGCCCCAGAGCTGGCCTTCTGCCGAGAAGTAATCCGGCGGGCAGCCTGCCACCCGGGCAAAGCCGCCGTCTGCATCCAGCTCAAACAGCGGGCCGCCCACCCAGGCATCCACGGAATCTGCCGAGACATAGATGGGGATATCGCCCAGGATCTGCACGTTGTTGGCGTTGGCGTAGGCTTTCAGCTTCTTCCACTGGATGCTGAACTCGTACTGCAGAAACTTCCAGAAGCCGATCTCTTCCTCGTTCTCTGCCTTAAAAGCTTCCAGCGCCTGCGGCTCCCGCTTGCGGTACTCCCGGGGCCACTGGGTCCAGCTCTTCATGCCGTTGGCGGTCTTGAGGGCCATGTAGAGGGCATAATCCTCCAGCCAGCCCTCATTTTCCAGCGTGAAGGCATAGTACGCATCCGGATAGTAATAGGCACAGCCGTGCTGGCCCGCGCACTGCCTGCGCCAGGCGGCATAGGCGGCACGCAGGACCTTGTAGCGGCTGGTGTACAGGGTGCCGTAATCCACGTTCAGCGGGTCCTTGCCCCAAGGCTCGGCCTTGAGCTGGGCGGCTGTCAGCAGCCCCTCGGCTTTCAGAGCATCCAGATCAATGAAATAGGGGTTGCCCGCAAAGGCAGAGCAGCTCTGGTAGGGGCTGTCCCCATAGCCCGTGGGGCTCAGGGGCAGGATCTGCCAGATCTTCTGGCCTGCCGCCGCAAGGAAATCCACAAATTTTTCTGCCTTTTTGCCAAAGCAGCCGATCCCGTAGGGGCCGGGCAGGCTGGACACCGGCATCAGAATACCACTTTCACGCATTGTAAATCCTTCCTCGTCTCAAACTTTTTTGCTGGGGCTTGTCTGTTTTCTATCATAACATAACCGCAGACTATTTTCCACAGGCAAAAAACGTGGTATACTTGTTTTTAGACCATGAGCGAGCGTGTATCCGGGTAGGCTGGCCTTCGTACAGCCTCTCCGTCATTGCTCCGCAATGCCACCTCTCCTAGTAGGAGAGGCCTTGGCAGTAATTGCAAAGTTTCCGTTTTTGCCAAGGGCTCCCCTACTAGGGGAGCTGCCGAGCGTCAGCGAAGGCTGAGGGGTTGGACAAAGACGGAACCTTTCCTTTGGAGGTTCTATGCAACGCACTGAGAAATATTTTGAGCAAAATGCCTACCGCCGGGAGGCGGTGGGGCATATTTTAGCCGCAGAGCCGGACAGCCGGACCGGCGGCGGGCGCATCGCGCTGGACGGCACGGTGTTTTACCCCGAGGGCGGCGGCCAGCCTGCCGACCGGGGCACCCTGACCCTTGCCGACGGCACGGTGCTGACCGTCACCGATGTCCACGAACAGGCGGGTGTCATCTGGCACATGGTCACTTCCCTGCCCGCCGGGGCGGTGCCCGGGGCCGAAGCGGCACAGGCCATCGACTGGGCGTGGCGTTTTGACAAAATGCAGCAGCACACCGGCGAGCACATCCTCTCCGGCATCCTGCACAGCATGTTCGGGGCCGAGAACGTGGGCTTCCACATCGGCTCCGATGCCGTGCGGATGGACACGAACATCCCCATCTCCGCCGAGGGGCTGAAAGCGGCCGAGACTGCCGCCAACCGCATCATCTGGGAGAATGTGCCGGTGAGCATTACCTACCCCACCCGGGAGGAGCTGGCCGCCCTGACCTACCGCTCCAAAAAGGAGATCGAGGGGCAGGTGCGGATCGTGACCATCCCCGGGGCGGATGTCTGTGCCTGCTGCGGCACCCACACCGCCTTTACCGGCGCGGTGGGCCAGATCAAGATCCTGGCCGCCGAAAACTATAAGGGCGGCGTGCGCCTGAGCATCGTCTGCGGCGGGCGCGCGCTGGAAGCCGCACAGGCCATGCGGGCGCGGCAGGCAGAGATCGGTGCCCTGCTCAGCGCCAAGGCCAGCGAGACGGCCAACGCCGTGCACCGGGTGTATGACGAGTACACCGCCCTGAAATTCACCCACTTCGGGCTGTGCAGCCAGCTCTTTGAGGCGCTGGCCGCGCAGGTAACGCCCGGTGCGGATGCCATCCGCATCGTGCCGGGGCTGGACCCGGACGGCCTGCACCGACTGGCTGTCCGCCTGACCGAAGCCACCACCGGCCTGTGCGCGGCCCTGACCCCCAACGAAAAGGGCACCGGCTACTGCCTTGCCCAGGCGGGCGGCGATGTCCGCGCCCTGACCAAAGCCCTGAACGCCGCCCTCAATGGCCGCGGCGGCGGCAAACCCGGCATCTGTCAGGGAAGCTGCGCCGCTGCACCGGAACAGGTGGAAGAATTTTTGAGAAAGACGAAATAACTCCTTCCGTCATCGCTGCGCGATGCCACCTCCCTCCATGAGGGAGGCTTTGGCTGTACGGAAAGCTTTCCCTCTTCGCCAGTGGCTCCCTCGCTGAGGGAGCTGCCGCCGAAGGCGGCTGAAGGAGTCACACAACATCAAGGAGAATGACAAACTATGAGAATGCGTTTCAAACCCTACGCCCACGATGAGCTGATGGCCGCCGATTTCCACGTCCACGAGCCCCTGATCTGGGGCGGCAAGTGGCACGCACAGTATGCCCGCCCGGAGCAGCCCTTTGTGCTGGAACTGGGCTGCGGCAAGGGCGGCTTCCTCTCCCAGCTGGCCTGCGCCCACCCGGAGAACAACTATCTGGGCATCGACATCACCGACAAGGTGCTGATCCTTGCCAAGCGCAAGATCGAGGCCGCTTACACCGAGGCAGGCCGCCCCATCGACAACGTGAAGATCATGAGCACCGACATCGAGCGCATCAAGGGCGTGCTCACCGCCGAGGATACCGTCAGCCGCATCTATATCAACTTCTGCAACCCGTGGAGCAAGAACGCTTCCTCCAACAAGCACCGACTCACCTATCCCCGCCAGCTCATCCAGTACCGCGCATTCCTGAAGGACGGCGGCGAGATCTACTTCAAGACCGATGACGACGACCTGTTCCGCGACAGCCTGGAGTATTTCCCCGCTTCCGGCTACGAGATCACCTGGAAGACCTTTGACCTGCACGAAAACGAGCCGGAGTGGAACATCCGCACCGAGCACGAGGGGATGTTCACCGAGATGGGCATCAAGATCAAGGCCCTGATCGCCAGAAAGCTGCCCGGCGATGAGACCGTGACCTGGATCGAGCCCAAGGTTCTGAAAAAGAGGAAGGCTGCGGAGGAAGCCGCTGCCGCCGCAAAGGAGGAGTAAGATGTCCTTTTTTGTCAACACCATGGTCTGCGGCTTTTCGCTGTATCAGATCCTGGCGTTTTTCCTGATCTACTCCTGCCTGGGCTGGTGCCTGGAGGTCATCTATGCCGCTGTGTCCACCGGCCAGCTGGTGAACCGCGGCTTTCTGAACGGCCCGGTCTGCCCCATCTACGGCTTTGGCATGATCATCGTGCTGTTCACCCTTTCGCCGCTGGCAGACAACCTGCTGCTGCTCTATATCGGCGGCGTGATCCTGCCCAGCGTGCTGGAGCTGGTGGGCGGCTGGGCGCTCTACAAGCTCTACCACACCCGGTGGTGGGATTACAGCGACTTCCCCTTCAACATCGGCGGATATATCTGCCTGGAGTTCTCCCTTTTGTGGGGCGTGGGCACCGTTGTGGTGATGAAGGCCGTTCACCCCGTGATCGCGGGCTTTGTGGAGATGGTCCCCCAGATGGTGGGCTTTGTCCTCATGTGCATCCTGTACGCCTGCTACGCCGCCGATGTGGTGGTGACCGCCTTTGCGGCCTCTGACCTGGCCCGTGAGCTGGATGCCCTGGAAAAGGTGGCCGACAGTATGCACGCCGTGTCCGATGCCATGACCGAGCTGCTGGGCACCACCGCCATGGACGTGGACCAGAAGATGGACGAGAGCCGCCTGCAGCTCAAGCTGGCGGCTGCCGAGGCCCGGCTCAATGCCGCCAAACTGAGCCCCCGGGATGCCGCTGCCGCCCTGCGCGCCAAGGCCGACGAGGCCATGGAGGCTGCCCGCAAGTCCTCGCAGGAGGCCCGGCTCAATGCCTCTGAGGCCGCCACTGCCGTCAAGCTGGCTGCCAAGGGCACCGCAGAGCGCACGGCAGAGCTGCTCCGTCTGGAACAGCTGGCCGAAGAGCTGCAGGCCCGCAGCGAGGAGATGCGCGCCCGCACCCGGAGCTCCAAGTACTTTGGCAAGGGCCGTATGCTCCGCGCTTACCCCAAGCTGCGCCACGGCGAAAAGCACCGCTCTCTGGATGAGCTGCGGGAGCGCCTGAAGTACGAGCGCAGGCACTGACCCTGCCCGCTGCAGCAACCCCAAATGCCCCTGACCGGCTTCTTTCGGTCAGGGGCATTTTTCTTGCACTGCGCCCTCCATAAAATCAGGCAGATCTTGTGCTGCCGCACGATTTTGTTTTCGTCATGTTTTCCACATTGTACGTTCCTTTTTTGTACACTCTTCCAAATCTTTTTTCGTCATATTGACAAAAAAAAAAAAAAAAGAGTATCTTATCCTGTGCAATATGCTATTCCTGCTAAAAACTGAAGAATCGGCAAGCCAGTCGAAAGGCTGCGACGCAAAGCTACAAGGGCCTGTAATATGGCAGCCAGCCGCACGTTATTCTCTCCGGGTAAGGTAACACGAAACCTTGCACCTCCTTGTGAAGATGCGTCGGCTTCCCTTCAGGAGAGCGAGCGCGCAGCGGGTCTACAAGGGTTCAGAGCGTTGTACCAGCCGTTTGGCCGGTGCGGCGCTCTTTTGTTTTGGCTGAAATAGAGAGAGTTTTTTGGGGAAAATTATTGAAAAGGAGTAAAGAATTATGAGACCCAAGCGTTTGATCAGCTTATTGGTTGCGGTCTGCATGATGATCACCATGCTGCCCCTGTCGGCAGTCACGGCATTTGCGGCAGACACGTCATCGTCACCTGACCCAGAAGAGATCGTTGGCGATTACAAGTATGCCTATAAGGTAAATGACGGTAATGCAACCATCACAGAATTTCTTGGCCCTGTTGATTCAGAAGGCAATGTTGATTCAACAAACGATGGCCCCTACAACATCACCATACCCGAAAAGTTGGGCGGCTGCACCGTAACCGGTTTGGGAGATTATTCATTTGCCGCCCAATCTGACGATGGCTCCCCATATGACCCACTTTGTAGCAACATTTGCTCCGTCACCATTCCACAAAAAGTCACTTCCATCGGTAAGAGGGCCTTTTATGATTGCAAGAATCTTACAACGCTTGTGTTAGGTGAGGATATTCAGACGATCGGCAATTATGCCTTTGAATGTTGCACTTCACTGACGGGCGTCACCATTCCACAAAGCGTCACTTCCATCGGCTATTCTGCCTTTGAAGGTTGCACCGCCTTGAACCCTCTTATCATCAATGGTCCAACGTTGATTGGAAATCATGCCTTTACAGGCTGCAAAAGTCTCACATCGCTTACGCTGTGTCCCGACATTCAAACCATTGGCGATTACGCCTTTGATGTTACTTCTCTGAAGACCGTCACTCTTCCCAAAAATCTGACTTCCATCGGAGAATATGCTTTTGCATGCTGCTCAGAACTCGAGTCCATCACCATCCCGGAAAAGGTAAAAACCATTAACCCTAAGACCTTTGCAGATTGCTCCAAACTGGAATACATTATACTCCCTGCTGGATTGACTACTTTCGATGACAGTCTGGAAAATTGTCGGCCTGAATGTGTCATCTACTACAAGGACTACAAGACCGCCGCAGATGCTCTGCGTGACAACAATGTTGTACTGCAAAACGATATACTGGCAGGACACAATTTTCTTTACCTCTGCAAGGTGACCTTTGATGCCAATGGCGGCGACCTGACCGGCAAGGGCGGCAACCTGACCAACTACCTGACCGATAACCTGACAGACCACGCTGAGGTGCCGGTTTATAAGACCGAAAAAATCACTGATACCAAGGCAAACGATCTGAAGGCAACCGATCTGGATGCCATCAATGCTCCCACCCGTACGGGTTACAAGTTCACCGGCTGGTACACCGAAGATGGCAAGCGCTTTTATGTGAAAGATACCGCAATTACGGATGACATCACCCTCCATGCCGATTGGGAGTTCGACCCCAATGCTCTGGTCTGCCACCCGCTGACCGTGACCGGCGGCACTGTTACTGTGAAATACGACGGCAGCGATGTGACCAGCAAGCTGCGCAGCACTGACGAGACCACCGGCAAAACGACCTACGATGTACCGGAAGGCGCAACAGTGACCGTGACGCTGGACAAGACCCTGATCCCTAAGGGCAAGGTGTTTGACGGTTGGTCTACCACCGGCAATCTCTCCCTGCTCACAGGTCAGGACTACAAGGCAGAGAGCATCCCCTTTACCATGAACAGTGATGTGGATATTGCCGCACAGTACCGTG
>ERZ506742.870-NODE-870-length-9035-cov-5.4049_pt1 | contig 9035 bp, 9 predicted proteins | sample MGYA00512570_ERZ506742 | MGnify/ENA metagenome assembly ERZ506742 | reverse complement strand
TTCTCGGTGTTGATGCCAATGTGCATCAGCTTCAGGCCCAGCATGGTGTCAACAGCTTCCTTGCTCTGTGCGGTGATCTTTGCCCAGTCGCCGGCCTTGATTACGTCGCTCTTGCACATCCAGGTGCCGCCCACGGCAAAGATCTGGTCATAGCCCAGATAATCGTTGACGTTCTTGGCGTTGACACCGCCGGTGCACATCCAGCGTGCGCCCTTCAGGGCAGCGCCGATATTCTTCAGCATGCCCACGCCGCCGTTTGCCTCGGCGGGGAAGAACTTCAGAGCCTCGCAGCCCATGTTCATGGCCTGCTGCATCTCGCCTGCGGAGCAGGTGCCGGGCATCATGATGCCGCCCTTGGCGATGACGTGCTTGCAGACCTCAGGGTCGAAGCCGGGAGCAACGATGAAGGAAGCACCGGCAGCCATAGCACGGTCGGCCTGCTCGCAGGTCAGAACGGTGCCGGCACCCAGCAGCATCTCGGGCATCTCCTCGTGGATCTTGCGGATGCACTCTTCAGCACAGGCAGTGCGGAAGGTGACCTCAGCTGCGGGCAGACCGCCCTCAGACAGAGCCTTGCACAGGGGCAGGGCCTCATCAACGCTGTTGAAAGCGATAACAGGGATAATGCCGATCTGATAGACCTTTTCTACGATGGGATTCATAACGCATTTCTCCTTTTATATTTGAACTCTCTCGGTGCGTCGGGTTTGCTCCAGTGGGCGCAATACCCCCATACGCGCTTATGATACTAGTATAAACGAACAACCCGTCTTTGGTAATACTCAACAAGCACAATGTTTTGCATAAGAGCTTGTATACATTGCACAAAAATGACGAATGACCCGAAAAATCGGGGCAAATGCCGGTAAAAATGCTGGGAAATTGCTGCAAAAACTGGCTCAGATGCCAAGGGTTTCCAGTATCTCGGCTACGCCGTCATGGTCGCAGTCGGCCTTGCTGACAAGGTGCGCCAGCGCCCGGATCTCCGGCATGCCGTTGGCCATCACAGCGGCTACCCCGGCCTTTTGCAGCATGGCGCGGTCGTTCTCGCTGTCGCCCACCGCAAGGGTGCATTCGTGGGGGACGCCCAGCCGGTCGGCCAGTGCGCGCAGCGCCTCGCCCTTGTCCACACCGGCGGCGGTCACCTCCACGTTTTTCGGCGACCCCTGTACGATCTCTACGCCCGGGACGGCATGAAAGCGGGGCAAGGCAGACGCAGCCTGCTGCGGGGTTTCAAAAAACACGCAGAGCTTTTCAATGGCAAAGGCGTTGCGGCTCATCCACTCGGCTGCGTCCCGCAGAATGGTAAAGCGGCCATCGTTGGGCTGGCACGCTTCGGTGCCGTCCTTCTTTGCTGCCCGGGCAGTGGCCAGCGCAATGCTGCGGGCATCGGTGCAGGCGTATCCGTCCGAGAAAATGCGCAGGTCGGCGTGGCAGCTCTCGCAGACGGCAAAGGCTTCGCGGGCAGTCTCCACCGGCATCAGGCTGTGCAGCAGGCAGACCGGGGTGCTGGTGCGGTGCTCTTTTGCGTTGGAATAGCGGCTGTACACTGCGCCCACGGGGTCGCTGCCCAAATCCCACACGGCGGCACCGTTGCAGGTGATGATGTAGCGGATGCCGGGCAGCTGCGCCACCTCCGGCGGCAGACTGGCCAGCGGACGGCCGGTGGCGGGCACGATGTACACGCCTTTATCCACAGCAGCTTGCAGGGCGGCGCGGGTGCGGGGGGTGACGTGCCCCTCGCGGTTCAGCAGGGTGCCGTCCAGATCCAGCGCGACCAGACGGATGGCGGGAAATTCTTGTGGCATGACGTACTCCTTTTATAAATAAGATACAGTTTATTTTTATTGTAGCGCAGGGGCGGCAATTGCGCAAGTGGATGGAATGTGCTATAATAACACGTCAATTCACATAAAAAATAGGAGAAACGACATGAAACTTAGCCAACTGCGCAGCCGGTGCCGCCCGCATTTGTGGTACCAGCTGTACTGGGTGGTGTACCTGATCTGGTTCTTCTGGCTGGATCTCACCGTCACTGCCCCGAAATATATCCTGCACAGCCCGCTGGACGATCTGATCCCCTTCAACGAGTGGTTCGTACTCCCCTATTGCAGCTGGTTTCTGCTGCTGGCGGGGGTAACGGCGGCACTGTGGTGGTGCGATACCGCCAGCTACGATAAGCTTTGCCTGACCATGTTTTCCGGCATGACCTTCTGCCTGATCGTGTACATGATCCTGCCCAACGGGCTGGAACTGCGTCCTGCCGTGGAGACCCTTGGCCGGGATAACCCGGCGCTGCGGATCATGCAGCTGCTGTGGAAGGCGGACGCCGCCGTGAACGTCTGCCCCTCCATCCACTGCCAGAGCTCCGCCTGCATGGCAATGGCCTTCAGCCGTAGCAAGCTGACAGAGGGCAAGCCTCTGCGCAAGGTGCTGGCGTGGGTGTGGGCGGCGCTGATCTGCCTGTCCACCGTGTTCACCAAGCAGCACTCGGTCATTGATGTGGCCTGCGGGCTGGCGGTGGCTTTTGTGTGGCTGCCGGTGGTGTACCGCCCGGTGCGTGCACTTCATTGAACAAAATAGCAAAAAATTGCCCTTGATTTTCGGTTGCTCCTGCTATTGACAGTTGCCCGGCAGTTGGGTAATATGGTCATATACTAGTATATCACCAACTGACCCCGAAGGGAGAACACTGCAATGGCATCTTTGAGTGCGAGGGAACAGGCGTATCAGACCATCCGCAGCCGGATCATCACCATGGAGCTGAAGCCCGGCGACCCCCTGAACGACAGGGAGCTTGCGGAGCAGATGGGCATCAGCCGCACCCCCATGCGGGAGGCGCTGATCATGCTCAACATTGCCCACATGGTGGACATTAAGCCGCAAAGCGGTACCCATGTGGCGCCCATCGACCTGAAGCGGATGGAGCTGGAGCAGTTTGCCCGCTTCACCCTTGAAAAAGAGATCTTGAACCGGGTGCGCGGCCGCTTGACAGAGCAGCAGGAGCAGGAGTACCGGCAGGTCATCGAGAACTACCGCCTGCTGGAAGCCGACCTGACCCAGCCGAACCGGGAGACCCGCCTGCTGGAACTGGACAACCAGTTCCACCGCAAGGCCTTTGAGATCACCGGCATGGAGGCGCATTTTGACCACATGCTGGGTGAGCTGCAGCATGTGGAGCGTATCCGCAAGTTCAGCTTGCAGACCAACGAGAACAAATCCGTCTGCGCTGCCCACACCCGCATTCTGGAAATGCTGCTGCATGGCACCGCCGATGAACTGGGCGAGGCGCTGGAAAGCCACCTGAACCGCTATAAGCTCTCGGTGGAGCAGGCCCGCAGCGTCCACCCGGAGTATTTCACCGAGGAGTGAAAAGAAACTGTTTAAATGTGGAGCCACATTTATTTATACAATATAAAAAGCCCGCCGGCAGAGCAGTGCATCGCTGTCTGTCGGCGGGTTTTCTGTTAAGCAGCAGGGAAAAAAGGTTAGTTCTGCTTGACGGTCTCGGTCTTCATGGCGTTGTAGCCGATGAGCACGGTCCAGACGTAGGCGCAGGTCTTGGGGATCATCAGCATACCGATCATGGGGTTCACGTCTGCCCACAGAACAACGGGGATATAGAAGCCGAAGCTCAGCACGATGGTCAGCCACATCCAGCGGAAAGCCTTATCGTTGTTCTGCTTGGCGCTGCGGTAGAACAGCACGATGATCAGCAGACCCAGCAGGGCAAAGGGCACATTGCGCAGGATGCCCCAGGCCAGCGGGGTGTGGTTGGTGAGCCATTGGTTCTGCGGCATCATGCACAGCACAACGCGCACAGCGGACAGGGCGTACACCGCGACAGTCACGTTCTTCTGCCCCTCGATCTGGTAGCGCTTGCGCCAGACGTAGTACAGCAGCACATAGAACACGGTCATGGTCACAGAGGTGATCCACTTGCCCAGACCCAGCGGCACAGCGTAGTTTTCCAGACCGGTGGTGCACAGTGCCAGTGCGCGGGGCACCAGATGGAAGGAGTCACCCGCGCCCAGCACAACGGCCATCAGGCCGAACAGGCGGAACTGGGTGCCAGCCTTGCTGCCGCAGATCATGCGGATGCCCACCGTGAGCACGGTGACCAGATAGAAGATATCGAAAACGGTTTCAATAACAGCTCTCATACGGTTTTCTCCTTTATTTGTTTTGATTGCAGTTTTTTGATTTTATAGCGAACCGGCGCGGCAGAGCCGTACCGGAGGCATCGTAGGGAAAAGGGCTGGTGATAGTATGTTTCGAGGGGCGCAAAAACCAAATTGAACAGTGTTCATATTCGGACTTAAAAAACTCCCACAAGGCTTGTGGGATGTTTTTTGTTTAATAAATGGTTCTGCGCACGATCTCCAGCACCGCAGAGGGGTCGAAGTTCTGCTGCACCACCGCGGACAGCATCAGGGAGAACAGGATGCCCGCAAACTGTTCCGGGGTGAACTGCTCGGTAAAAGCGCCCGGACGGACTTTGGCATCGTGGCACAGCACGTTGCACAAAGCATCCAGAATGTGCTGCCATGTCTGCCGCATCTGCTGCTTGCCGTCGTCCGTATCCTGCTGCACAAAACCCAGCGCATGGTGTGTGAAGAAGCCGGGATATTGCTGGCAGCCGTATTCCATCTGCCGGTACATCCACCGGATGCAGGACAGGGTGTCCTGAAACACGGCTTCGTCCTCCGGGTGGTGGAAGATGTCGTTCCAGATGCTTTCCACGGCCGCGCTTACCAGCTCGGTCTTGGAGCCGAAGTAGTTATAGATGCAGCCCACGGAGACCCCGCAGGCTGCCGCGACCGCACGGATGTTGACCGCTGCCCAGCCGTTCTGCTGGATCAGCTCCCGGCTGGTTTTCAGGATGTCCGCCTTGGATGTTGCCATTGGATTCATACACTCACCCTCCAACATGAACAATGTTCACGATGCATAGTATACAGCGGCGGTGGGCTGTTGTCAAGGGGAAAATAAAATTTTTTGCAGCTCTATTTCGCCGTCTGCACAGCGGCAGGAAACGAAAGCTGCATATATGCAACCTGTTTCATGTTTCTGCCACCTAAAATGTACCAAATTCATGTCAAAATGGTAACAGTTCTTGTTTCATCGTTGATTTTTGACGAAAAAAGCTTGCTTTTTTTGTCAATGTGCGTATAATAAGAGAACATCAGCCCAACCAAGGCAGTTGGTATGCTGCCGGAGGCCTGACACCAACATAAGAAAAAAGGAGATATCCCTATGAAGCTCAAGACTGTTGCAATTGCCGCTGCCGCTCTGGCACTGGCTGTCGGCATGACCGCCTGCGGCGGTGCTGCCTCTACCGCTGCATCCTCCACCGCATCCTCTGCTGCTGCCTCTTCCGAGGCTGCTTCTTCCGAGGCTGCTTCCTCTGAGGCCGAGGCTACTTCTGCCGAGTACACCGTGTACAACACCACCGGCAGCAAGGTGACTGAGCTGTACCTGTACGATGCAGGCTCTGAGGACAAGGGCGAGAATCTGGCAGGCGAGGGTCTGGCTGACGGCGAGAGCATCGTCATCACCCGCGATGTCGAGGCTGACAAGCAGGATGACGTTGTCTACGTTCTGGAGTTCACCACCGAGGACGGCAACACCCAGAGCTTTGACACCCTGCACTACGAGGTGGCTCCCATCTCTCTGAAGAGCGTGGACGCTGCTGCCGGTGCTACCGCTATTGCTTTCGAGGCTCCCCAGAAGTAAGAGCAAACCCTTACATCCGCAAACAGAAAAAGGCTGCTGCACCGTGCGTGCAGCAGCCTTTTTTGTATAAAATCATATCACATCCGGAACCCACGGAAGCCCCAGCCGCCGCAGCAACAGTTGCACAGCAGGTTCAGCAAAATCATGCTCCAGCACCAGCGCAAAAGCCCGCCGGGCTGGGCGTAGGTGGTCTGGGTGCGGTAGGTCTGGCCGGGGTTCTGCATCCGGCGCAGGTGCATCTGGTACTCGGTGTTGTTTGGGTCCAGCTGCACGGCGCGGCGGGCGTCCTGCAAAGCGTCCACGCTTTTGCCCAGCCCCTGATTGGCCAGCGAGGAGAGATAATACCACCGCGCATTGCGGCCGGTCATGCCGTCCAGCACCCGGCGCGCCTCGGCGTAGCGGCCATTGGCCACAAAATTGCGGGCGGCCTGCATCTCCGGGGTGTCGGTGCCGGAGGCACTGGGCCCAGCCTGCTGGTAGCCGCCAAAGCCAAAACCGAAGCCAAAGGGGTCGAAGCCCTCAAACCCGTCAAAGCCATCAAAGCCGGTGTAGCCGTAATTCTGCTGGCCATAGCTCTGGCGGTTATAGCTTTGCTGCTGGTAGCCGCCGTAGGGGTTGCCGCCCATCTGGGGGCCGGTATCGCCCTTGGTAATGGCATCGTAGGCGGCCTGCACCTCCTTGAAGTGCTCCTCAGCCGTGGGGTCGTTGGGGTTCAAATCCGGGTGCCAGCGCTTGCACTTGGCGCGGTATGCTTTTTTGATCTCGTCGTCGCTTGCGCCGCGCTGAACGCCCAGCACCTCATAGGGATCTCTCATGCTCGGTATACTTCCTCACTCATTATACTGACGGTACAGCACCGCTGCACCGCATCCGTTTTATTTTACCGGAACATCGGCACAAAATCAAGACGCATCGGGCTTTCCGGTGCGTTTTGCGTTTTTGCAGTTGTATTTCAGCCACACGCCGGAATACAGGATGTTGCGCAGCAGGTCCACGTCCTCCACGCAGGGCAGACGCTCAAAGTTCTGCGCGCAGCGTGCCAGCAGCAGCTCAAAGATGTCCAGCATCTCTTCCTCGTAGTCCGGGTGGGTGCTCAGCTCCCGCAGGGGATTGTACGCGCCCCGGCGCTTGTCGCGGGGCAGGTCATCGTAGGCGTCCAGCAGGTAGATGAACTTGCCCAGATGGAAGCCGATGCTGCGCAGCTCCGGTGCCCAGCGGTCCTGCCGGTAGTCGAACAGCTCTGCCATCAGCGCACCGAAGCAGCCGGACACCGCGTCAAGGTCAGTGCTGCCGGCGGCCTCGTACTCGGCAAGCTTTGCGAGACACGCACGGATGGCATTGCACTGCCGCGGCCAGCGCAGGGCGGCCTCGGCGGTGCTGTTGTCCAGCAGGGTGCTGTACCCCAGTGCCAGCAGATTATGGTCATCCTGCCATTTGTCCTGTGCGTTATAGTAGTGCAGCGCTACGCTCAGGTCGGCACAGTAGTCGGTGGGGTCGGCGCTGCGCCAAAGTACACCGTGTACCGGGTGGATGGGGCAGCGGCTGATGCCGCTGTCTGCGGGGGTCTCGCCCTCGTACAGGCTGCACAGCAGGATATTTAAAAAGGTCAGATCATAGCTCAGGCTGAATCGTCCCCGCAGCCCGTGCAGAGCATCAATGCGGCGGCACAGCCCGCAGTAGGCTGAGCGGTAGCGGCTCTGCGCTTCGGGGCTGAGGCTGGCCCGATCCGGGATCACATATCCAAACATGGCGGCTCAGCTCTTTTTGATGAACTGGGTGCCGCAGCGCGGGCAGGAGATCTGGATGCGTCCGCGTCCCCGGGGCACCCGCAGCTTCTGGCGGCACTGAGGGCAGCGGTAGTAGTGGTACAGCTTGCGGTTGGCCCACTGCTCCTTCAGGCTGCGGAACTTGTTATTGAACCGATCCTTCAGGCTGTAAAAGCGGTAGTTCTCCTCGGTGCGCTTGGAGATATTGCGGCTCAGGCTGCGGTAGTAGCACAAAATCAGCAGTGCCGCGCCCAGCCATGTGAACAGGGAAATGCGGGTGAGCAGCGATACCAGCAGCATCACGATGGAGCTCATGCTCAAAAACTGGTTCAGGCCATCGGTGCCGTAGCGCCCGATCATGAATTGACGGAATTTTTCTCTCATAGGTTTTCGCATCCTCTTCTCTGGGGCTTTACACACGGAAACGCAGGGCAGCAGCGCCGCCCTGCGGAATACTTTGTGCTTCTAGGATATCAGCCAACCATGATAAAATTTTGAACAGACTGCAAATCTATCATGAAAGGACGAAAATTAAACGTTTTGCTCCTCCCGGCTGCGCACGGTGAGCACCGCTTCGGTGTCCAGTGCGCCCTCCATGCGGCAGTGCAGCACGGCGCGTCCGGCCTCGCCGGTAGTGGCAAGGTAGGTGCCCGCCATGCCGCCCCGCAGGGGCACCACGCTGGGACCCAGAATTTTCAGCGGCCCTTCCACAGACAGGCAGACGGCTTCGCCGCAGTAGGGCAGCAGGTTGCCGTTCTGGTCGATGGCGCGCAGGCTGACGGCGGCACAGTCCCATGTGGGGCCGTCGGTCAGCAGGGGGTTGTGCACGGTGCACTCCAGCCGGACGCTCTGCACCGGCTCCCGCACCACAGTGCGCACGGCGCGGCCATGCCACACCGCCTCGAACCGGTACACCGGCGCAGAACTGCCCAGCACACCGATGTATTTGTAGTACATCCGCAGCAGCTCGTTCCAGCTCAGCCGCAGCGAGAGCATCCGCGCCTTGGAAAGGGGCGAAAGCGCCATGGCGTCCCGCCGCAGCTCGTTGAGGATGGCGGCGACCTGTGCGCCGGTGGCGTGATCCATGCCCTCGTACTTTTCCAGCAGCGAGCCCACAAAATCGTTGATCTCGATGGGCGGGTGGGGCAGGGCGGCAAAGCGTCCCCGCCGGTCGGGGCCAAACTCGGCCACAAAGTCGTTGCCACGGTACAGCCGCACGCTCTCGGCGTTGGTGAACACCCAGCAAGCGGCGGCTGCGCCGCCGGGCAGGTCGCCCAGCGTCATGGCAGAGGAGACCTCCAGCACGATGTCGGAGGGTGCGCGGGGCGTTTTCTGGCTGGCGTAGACGGCGGCGGAGAGTTTGGGGTTGCGGAACAGGTCCATCACACCGTGGTAGCAGATGCGGTCGCCGCTGCCGAACTCCCGGTGGGTGTTGTAGTCGGCCATGCACCAGCCAAAGCTGCCCGCCACGCCCGGCTGGGCGATGCTGTCGTTCAGCACAGCGGCGTGGTGCAGCGCCTGCACCAGACGGTG
>ERZ506742.866-NODE-866-length-9049-cov-3.51623_pt1 | contig 9049 bp, 9 predicted proteins | sample MGYA00512570_ERZ506742 | MGnify/ENA metagenome assembly ERZ506742 | reverse complement strand
GAGCTATGACATCGCCACCAGCCGGGCGGTTGCGCGGCTGAACATTCTCCTGGAACTGACCGCCCCCTATGTGAAGGTGGGCGGCAGGGTCATCGCCATGAAGGGCATGGCAGCCCGGGAGGAGCTGGAGGAGTGCGGCAATGCTATCAAGAAGCTGGGACTGAAGCTGGAAGATGTCCGGGAGTTCCCGGTGGACGGCACCAACCACGCCTTGATTGTGCTGAGAAAAGTGGCACATACTCCCACGGCATACCCCAGACGATACGCCAAAATCAAACAGAACCCCCTGTAAAAACGTACCCCCATACATATAATATGTCCCCCCAATACGGATAGGTATCCAATTTTCTGGACACCCAGTATTGGGGGGACATACGTTACGCGCTTATCTCGCTTAACCAACCGCTCGACTGCGCAGCCTGCGGATGGCGAACCGCCCTTAATATTCCCGCACCACAGCCTTGACGATACCAATGATTTCACAGTCGCTGCCATTGATGGGGGAATAGGCTTCGTTTTCCGGCATCAGCCAGATTTCGCCGTGACGGCGGCGCAGCCGCTTAACGGTTGCCTCGTCTCCCAGGCGAGCCACAACAATCTGACCGTCGTCGGCGGTGGACTGGGGGCGCACAACCACCTTGTCACCGCTGAGGATGCCTGCATTTTTCATGCTGTCACCCCGCACCCGCAGGGCAAAGCAGCCGGGGTCATCCCAAGCCATGGTTCCCTCCTGATTTTCCAGCGCCAGGATGGGCAGCCCGGCAGTTACCACCCCTACCACCGGTATCTGGCCGGGGCGTGCGCCGGCGGCCAGCGCGCGCTTGCGCCCCTTCTGCCCCGCCGCACCCAGGAAGCCCTTGGCCTGCAACGCCTGCAAGTGATAGCTTACCGAGGCGGTGGAGCGCAGTCCCACGGCCTCACCGATTTCCCGCACGGAGGGAGAATAGCCGTTTTCCTGGACGAATTCATTGACAAATTTGAGGATTTCCTCTGGTTTTGTGCTGGTTCTGGGCATGGTGGCTTCCTCCTGGCATCCATAGGCAAGTATTTTTCGCCTGTTTTTAAACAATAATAGCACAAATGAACGGAAAAGTAAATTATTTTTTCCACACAAATTCCCCATTCTCTGGATAAAATGGAAAGGACATCTTTTTTAGAGGAGGCCGCATGGGATGGATGACATGGAAACACGGGTCTGGCAGCGGGTTAGCGGCAAAACGGGAGTAACCCTGCCGGATTTACTGCGGATGAGCCGGGAGGCAGCAGCCTGCCTGCGGCAGCTGCCTGGCGGCAAGCTCCAATGCCGCCTGATGGGACTGGCACAGCAGGAGGAGGCCGTTTCCCGGGCGTTGGCCGGCATTGCCCACTTGCAGGGGGAGCAACCCAAACCCAGCCCTGTCGGCTGGAAGGAGGAAAATCTTCAGCGAGGGCTGGCGCTGTGCTATCGCCGCAGCCGCAAAATCTGGGAGGGGCTGCGCAGCCGTGCAGGTGACGGAGAATTTGGGCAGATTTTTTCACAGCTCATGGTGCAGGAACAGCAAATCGGCACCACCCTGCTGGAACTGGTGGGACTGCTGATGGAATAGAGCGGTTTGCTGCGGCGGCAGAGCCGCCTCTGCGAGAATCAAAAGCCGTTGCCCTTCGGACTTTTTCCCCAGTTATCCACAGCCTGTGAAGGGAAATCTCCACATCGGTGAAAGATGTGAATAACTGCTATCCGGCAGGAATTTAACACGCGAATGCCCGAAAGCCAGCGGAGTTCAACAGCAGGGAAGGGGAAAACGAAACGTTTTTCTGTTCAAATAGCCCGGTTTTCTGCGATTATCAAAAGAAATACAACAAAATTACAGCAGACGGAGACTTTCTGAGCCTCCGCTTTTTTTATATGCGAACATAGGTGCTTGTTCATAATTCACAGGAAGGCCTGTGGAAAACCCTGTGGATAGTGTGAATAACTCTTGGGGATAAGGGTGGGGATACTGTGGATAAACGTGAAAAATCCTGTGCAAAAACGGCAGTTATACACCGCTGATGCAGGGATTTTCACCTGTGTTTTCCACAGCCGGTGGGGAATTCTGTCAATTTACATCCGGGGAGGCCGCACAATGGGGCAAATCTGGAGGACACGGTTTTTCTCATAAATCTTACCGGAAATAAATTGTGCAAACTGCAATACCTTCGCTGGTCTCTTCATAAAAACTTATTCACAAAACGTGAAAAAAGTGCTTGCAATACGCCATAAAAGTGTGTATAGTATTAGAAGGTACACGGTAAAGCGAGGTGTATAAGTGACGAGGAGAAAGATTCCAAGGCGCGACAAGATTCGGGGAATTTGTGCCGTTGTCGGTGTGGTAGCGGCGCTTGCTGGAATCAGTGTCGCAATCAGGTGTATGGAGCGGCAGCGTTCCGCCCCGCAGCAGGCAGTTCATGCCACAGAATCGCCAGTTGCCGAAACGGCGGCTGATATTGCTGGCTATGAGCGCAATCCCAATGCAAAGGCTTATTTGTTCCTGGGTGTTGACAAGGATGACCCTGTTCGGGCACGCCCCGGTGACGGTGGACAGGCAGACACCCAGCTGCTTCTGGTTGTGGATTCTGCTGCGCAAACGTGGAGGCTTCTGCCGATTAACCGGGATACTCTGACGGATGTAAATGTCCTCGGTGTTCTGGGTGATGTTCTTTCTACACAGCGTCAGCAAATTGCACTGGCACACGCTTATGGTGACGGTCTGCGCAAAAGCTGCCGCAACGCTGTGAGTGCGGTTTCCCACCTGTTGGGCGACTGTGAGATTGAAGGTTACTATGCGTTGAATATGGGTGGAATCAGTACTCTTGTCGATTCTATCGGCGGAATCACTGTGACCGTTCCTCATGACTATACAAACCTCGATCCTGCCTTCGTGGAGGGCGCACGGCTGAACCTGGATGGAGCGCAGGCCTATAAGCTGCTGCGCACCCGGCATGGTGTCGATGACCAGACCAACATTGCCCGTATGGCACGGCAGAATGCAGTGCTGGAAGCCGCTACCCAAAAACTGACCAGCCTGAGTAATGACGACCTTGTTGTTGCTTTCAGCACCGTATCTGATTATGTAGTGACGGATATGGGCAGCGCAGAGATTTTGAAGTTGAAAGAAATAATGGGGCAGTATCAGCAGCTTCCTTCTTTGCAAATTAAAGGGGAAGCCTTCATTCAGGGCGAGTATATGGCCTTTGAACCCGATGCAGGCAGCTTGCAAGATGTGATTTTGCAGCTGTTCTATACCAAGAAAGAAATGAGGTAATCCATTGAAAGAAAACAAAAACCAAAGCGTCGTTGTGGAAAATGCGGGCGGCGATGATACCGAAATTGACCTGGTTGAGCTGTTCTATGTGTTCCTCAACCGGATTTGGCTTTTGGTCATTTGCATGGCCATTGGCGGTGCAGCGGCCTTTGCCTGGACAGCCTGCTTCATTAAGCCTGTTTACAAGACCTCCGCTGAAATCTATGTGGTTTCCGCTTCCAACAATTCCGTGGTCAACCTGGCCGACTTGCAGTTGGGCAGCGCCGTCAAATCCGACTACATGGAACTGATGCTCAGCCGCCCGGTGCTGGAAAAGGTGATTGAAAACCTGAATCTGAACAAGTCTGTCAAGCAGCTGCAGAAAATGATTTCCATTACCAACAAGTCCGATACCCGTATTCTCCAGATTGCCGCCACCAGCACCGACCCCCAGCTGGCCACCGATGTGGCAAACGAGCTGGCAACCCAGTCCATTTTGCTGCTGCCGGAGATTATGGAGAATGAGCCGCCCAATCTGGTGTCCACTGCACTGTTCCCCACTGCCCCTGCCGGCCCCAGCATTGTGAAAAATACCCTGCTGGGTACAATTCTGGGCTTTGTGCTGTGCGGTGCGGTGCTGGTCGTCATCTTCCTCAGCGACAGAAGCTTCAAGAGTGCCGATGATATGCAGAAGTATTTCGGCATGATGCCCTTGGCCGTTGTCCCCACTGTCCAGCTTGAGACCAAATCCAAGCACACTGCAAGAGGAGCCGGGAAGGAGGCTGCCAAATGAATTCCGTAACCTTTGAAAACCTCCCGGAGCTGCCCTTTGCCGCCGCTGAGTCCATCAACCAGCTGCGTGTCAACCTGTCCCTGTGCGGCAAGGAAATCAAAACCGTGATGGTCACCAGCTGTGAGCCAAACGAGGGCAAGAGCTTCATCTGCCTGAACCTGGTTCGTTCCATTGCCGCTTCCGGTTCCCGGGTGCTGCTGATTGACTGCGACCTGCGTAACTCCACCTACCGCAGAAAATACAACCTGTGCCCTGGTGGTGCCCGGATTCCCGGAACCGCAGACGTGCTGGCAGGCCGTGTCGGTCTCCAGGATGTCATTTACCGCACCAACATTCCCCACGCTTACATTCTCCCCGTGACCAGTACCCTGCCCAACCCCAGCTTCCTGCTGGAAAATGGTGTACTCGACCAAATTATTGCTCAGTGCCGGGAAATCTACGATTACATCATTGTGGATACGCCCCCTGCCCTGACTGTGGCAGATGCACTGAAAATCGCCCCCATGTGCGACGGTTCCATGATTGTGGTGCGCGGCGGTGTCACCGACCGCAAGGAGGTTGCCGAGTGCTACCACTTCGTCAACCGCGCCAGCAATTCCTTTTTGGGCTTCGTGCTGAACAGCGTGGACATGGGCGAAAAGTCTAAAAGCTATTACTCCCGCCGTTATGGCTATGGATACTACGGCAAAGCCTATGGCTATGGCTATGGCAGTAGCGGAAGTAAAAATCAAAAATGATGAAAGAAGGAAATTTGTTATGAAGAAATTTGTAGCAGCAATCGCAAGCGTACTGATGGTTGGCGCAATGCTGACCAGCGCCATGGCAGCCGCGGTGCCCAGCGTCACTGTTCCCAGTGTCGTGGTTCCCAGCGTTGTCGTGAAGACTCCCACCACCGAAGCCACCGTTAAAATCGTTGAATCCACCGATACCCTGGACGATACCGAGCTGGCTGTCCGTGTGACCTACCTGGAGGAGGCTGTTGAGGCCGACCAGTTCGTGGCTGACGTTTACGCCGCCGCTTCCGAGGCTGAGAGCATTGACGCTTATGTCAAGAGCCTGGGCCTTGAAGATGTTGACCTGACCGACTACAAGCTGAGCACCCTGGTGAAGATTGAAGCCAGCCAGGCTCTGAAGGATGCCATGGGCGAAGATGGTGTTGTCCTGACCGTGAGCATTCCCGGTGTCGAAAAAGACATGGAAGTTGCTGCTGTTGTCCTGGAGCAGGTTGACGGCCAGACTGTTGCCCACGCCGTTGAGGCTGAGAACACCGCTGACGGCGTTGTTGTTACCACCAACGTCTTCGGCCTGCTGCTGATTGCCGTTAAGTAATTATTCTCTTAACACAAATTCCCTCCCGTGAACAACGGGAGGGAGTTTTTTACGCCGCAGTGAAATGTTTTGAGATTGCAGCGGCGGCTACAGATGCCCAAAGCTGACGGAACAACGCGGTACGTCAATCGCACACGCTATCTGTAGGGTCGTGCCCGGTGACACAGCAACCCCCCTGTAGCCTTGCTACAGGGGGCAGATTATTCCATCAGGACTCAATCAGCAGCTTGGAAATGCTGCCGCGGAAGCCGCGCATCTCCGCCTCGGGGCAATTCACAATCACCCGAAGGGGAAGGGTAAGGCTGAGGCAGAACATCTCCATAAAGCTCTTGCCGTTGATGCGGTGGATGCCATCATCCAGGTACACCGGGAAGGGCTGGGAAGTGGCAACGTTGACAAATTCTTCGACATCTCGAACAGAGCTGAGACGAATCAGAAATTCTTTTTGATTTTCCATCTGACGCTGTACAAACCTCCCTTTTTCGTGTATAATGATTTTTAATTCTTTTTGCATCGGCAGCCGCTGCAAATCGGAAGGAATCATCCATCCGGCGCGGCCTGCGAAATCAGATTACACTATCATTATACCAGTTGACGGTTTTTTATCAACTTGTTTTAATAGACGATTTTGCTCATAATTCGACTTTTTAATTGGCGGTTTTAACAAATGAAGATAGCTTTTTATACCCTCGGCTGCAAAACCAATCAATATGAAACCCAGGCCATGGAGCGGCTGCTGTGCGAGCAGGGGCATGAAATCTGTTCCTTTGAAGATGACTGCGACTGCTATATTGTCAACACCTGCTCCGTGACGGCGGTAGCGGACAAAAAGAACCGTGCCATCATCCGCCGGTGCCGCCGGGAACACCCCCAGGCCATCCTCGGCGTTTGCGGCTGCTACAGCCAGCACGCCGCCCAGGCGGTGCGGGAGCTGGAAGTGGACGTGGTGGGCGGCAGCGGCGGACGGCAGCAGTTTTTGGAGGACTTGCTTGCCGCCGCCCAGAGCCGCACCTATCAGGAGCATCTGGACAACGCCCTGCGGCGGCGGGAATTTGAGGTGCTGCCCGCCGGTGGGCTGCAGGAACGCACCCGTGCCATGCTGAAGGTACAGGACGGCTGCACCAATTTCTGCACCTACTGCATCATCCCCTATACCCGGGGGCCCATTCGCTCCGCTCCCCTGGAAACGGCGGTAGCCCAGGCAAAGCAGCTGGAACAGGCCGGTTATCGGGAAATTGTGGTCACCGGCATCGAAATTGCAGGCTGGGGCAAGGATTTGCCGGGAAAGCCCCCGGTGTGGCTCTTGATTGCGGAAATCTGCAAAGCGGTGCCCCACCTGAGAATCCGGCTGGGCAGTCTGGAACCCAGAATTGTCACCGAGGAATTTGCGGCGGCGCTGTCCGGCTTCCAGAATCTGTGTCCCCAGTTCCATCTGAGTATGCAGTCCGGCTGTGATACGGTGCTTGCCCGCATGAAGCGGAAATACACCACCGAAGAATATATGGAAAGCTTAGAGCGGCTGCGGAATGCCTTCCCCGGCTGCGCCATTACCACGGATATGATTGTGGGCTTCCCCGGCGAGACGGAGGAAGAATTTGAAAAAAGTCTATCCTTCATCCGCCAGTGCCGGTTTGCGGATATGCACATCTTCCCCTATTCCAGACGACCGGGTACCCCCGCCGCAGAGATGCCGGGGCAGCTGCCCAACGCCGTGAAGGAGGAGCGCAGCCGCCGTGCCATTGCGGTGGCGCAGGACATGAGCCGGTGCTATCACCAGGCGCTGCTGGGCACCACCCAGGCGGTTTTGGTAGAGGGCATGGAGGGGGAGCATTCCGTGGGGCACGCCATGAATTATGTAAAAATATACATTCCGGGCGCATATCCCAGAAACGAGATTCAGACTGTTGCCGTCAAAAGCCTGTATGGCGACGGGGTGACAGGGGAGGTTATCCAATGAAAACATTGCTGCATATTTGCTGTGCGCCCTGCGCCAACCAGTGCATTGACGTGCTGCGGGGGGACGGGTATGAAGTCACCGGCTTCTGGTATAATCCCAACATCCATCCCTTTACGGAGTATCGCTCCCGCCGCAACTGCCTGCGGGAATATGCCCAGACCATCGACCTGCCCCTGATTGAGCGCAATGACTATGGCCTGCGTCCCTTTGTGCGGGCGGTAGCGGACGATATTGACCACCGCTGCATCAAGTGCTATGAGTTCCGGCTGGGGGAGGCGGCGCGGCAGGCAGCGGAGGGGGGCTTCGACAGCTTCACGTCCAGCCTGTTCATCAGTCCCTATCAGCAGCATGAACTGATGCGGGAGGTGGCAGAGCGTGCCGCCAGCGAATACGGCGTGAAATTTCTCTATCGGGATTTCCGCCCCTATTTCCGAGCCGGGCAGGAAAGGGCACGGGAGCTGGGCTTCTACATTCAAAAATACTGCGGCTGTGTCTTCTCTGAGGAGGAACGGTATCTGAAAAACAGTAAAATTATTCGCTAAACGGTATCGCTAGGATATTGTACATACAAAAATGGAGGATCTATGAGTAATTACGAATTTTCCGTTCCCTGTCTGTTTGGCCTGGAAGGTCTGGCAGGGGACGAGCTGAAGCGAATGGGCATTGAGAACGTCCGGGTGGAAAACGGTCGGGTGCTGTTTTCCGGTGACGAGCGTGCCATGGTCAAAGCCAACGTGGGTCTGCGTACCGGCGAGCGTGTGCTGATTGTGCTGGCAGATTTTACCGCCAAAAGCTTCGAGGAGCTGTTCCAGGGGGTGTACCGCACCAATCTGGAAGACTTCATCCCCAAGGACGGCGCTTTCCCGGTGAAGGGGCACTGCCTCAACAGCCAGCTCATGAGTGTGCCGGACTGTCAGGCCATCATCAAGAAGGCTGCCTCCCGGCGGCTGGGTGAAAAATACGGCATGAACTGGCTGCCGGAGACGGGACTGAAATACCAGCTGCAATTTTCCATTATGAATGACCGGGTGCAGCTGTACCTGGATACCTCCGGACCGGGTCTGCACAAGCGGGGCTACCGCGCCAACGGCAATGACGCTCCCCTGCGGGAAACCCTGGCAGCTGCCATGGTCATGCTGACCCACTATCGGGGCAGAGAGTTCCTGTGGGACGGTTTCTGCGGCAGCGGCACCATTCCCATCGAGGCGGCGCTGATTGCCCGCAACCAGGCCCCGGGTATGTACCGCCGGTTCACGGCAGAGGCATTCCCCTGGGTGGATTTGAGCCTGTGGGGCGATGTGCGCACGGAGATGCGGGACAAGGAGTTCAAGGGCTTCTATCACATTCTGGCCTCGGACAACGACCCCAAATGCGTGTCCCTTGCCATGGCAAACGCCAAAAAGGCAGCGGTGGATCGGCTGATTACCTTCCAGGATGGGGATGCCACCAAGATGAGTCTGCCCAGCGATGAGGGCATCTTCATCTGCAATCCCCCCTACGGTCAGCGGATGATGGAGCAGCAGAGCGCACAGCGGCTGTACGCCGCCCTGGGTCGTCACCTGAAATACGCCGACGGCTGGAAGAAGTACATCATCACCTCCGAGCCGGAATTTGAGCATTATTTCGGCAAGCGGGCAGACAAAAAGCGGAAGCTGTACAACGGCATGATTAAGTGCGACTATTATAAGATCGGAAGAGCACACGTCT
>ERZ506742.850-NODE-850-length-9173-cov-3.04354_pt1 | contig 9173 bp, 8 predicted proteins | sample MGYA00512570_ERZ506742 | MGnify/ENA metagenome assembly ERZ506742 | reverse complement strand
TCCGATCTGATTCTTCCATCTGCTTAAAGTATCTCATGTATTCCGCTGCAAGTGTTTCATTATACTTAAGTGCAGCCTGACTTTCTGAGTTATCTTCGTATGTAATAAAAATATCTACTTTACCGCGCAGCGCATACTGTTTTAACAATGTGCGGATTGCAGTTTCGAAAAAATTAAATTTCTTCGGCATACGAATGTTAACGTCTAAATATCTGTGGTTTACCCCTTTTAATTCCACTGTAAACTTTTTAGATCCAGTCTGATACTCATATCTTCCAAATCCTGTCATGCTTTTTATCATGATGTCAACCTCTGTTTATTCGTTTTTTTACATTCATAACATTATACCTCGTAACCACAGTCAAGGTCAACCATTTCACTTTGAGTTTTATAAATTTCTTTATCTGAAAATGAATCTGTGTTATACTTTCTCTGTATCAATTACTAATTTTTTGTAACCTGACATTCCATATTCAGGAATATAATCATAAAGAAACGAGGATATGACATGGCATTTGATGGAATTGTCGTGGCCAATCTGGTTCACGAATTAAAACAAGAATTAATAAACGGAAGAATTGCCAAAATTGCACAGCCGGAATCCGATGAGCTTCTTCTTACGATCAAGTTTCCCGCCGGACAGAAACGACTTTGTATCTCTGCAAGTGCATCGCTTCCTTTAATATATTTAACAGACACCAATAAACCAAGTCCTATGACGGCACCAAACTTCTGTATGCTGCTTCGTAAGCATATTGCAAACGGTCGTATCATTGATATATGGCAGCCAAAGCTGGAGCGTATCATCCATTTTACGATTGAGCATTTAGATGAGATGGGGGATTTATGCCGTAAGGATTTGATTGTAGAGATCATGGGAAAGCACAGCAACATCATTTTCTGCAATGAAGAAGGTATGATCATCGACAGTATTAAGCATGTTCCTGCACAGATGAGTTCTGTACGTGAAGTATTACCGGGACGCACTTATTTTATTCCCGATACAATGGAAAAACATGATCCGCTAAGTATCAGTGCGCAAGATTTTATCCAAACTATTGACAGCAAACCCCTCCCACTTGCAAAAGCTATCTACACTAGTTTTACCGGTGTCAGTCCTGTTGTTGCGGAAGAGATTTGCTATTTATCCGGAATTGATTCTTCTATTACGCCTAAGGAATTATCTGAAGATATCAAGCTGCATTTGTATAACCAGTTTACAATTTATTTTTCTGCTATTTCCGAGGGGGATTTTAAACCGGCTATTTATTATAATGGGAATGAACCAAAAGAGTTTTCTTCACTACCACTGTCGCATTTTTCAAATTATACCCGCAAGGACTTTGAATCTATTTCTGAAGTGCTGGATTTATACTATTCTTCTCGAAATGCGATCACAAGAATCCGTCAAAAATCTACAGACCTTCGTCATGTAGTCCAGACGGCTCTGGAACGTGCGAGAAAGAAATATGATTTACAGGTACGTCAGCTTAAAGATACCGAAAATCGTGATAAGTTCAAAGTATACGGAGAGCTGATCCATACTTATGGTTATAACCTTGAACCGGATGCGAAAAAGTTAGACGCACTTAATTACTATACAAATGAGATGGTAACAATCCCGCTTGATCCAACAAAGACACCGCAGGAAAATGCACAGCGTTATTTTGACAAGTACAACAAACAGAAACGTACCTTTGAAGCACTCTCTCGCTTAATTGAAGAAACCAAAGAGGATATTGATTATCTGGAATCTGTACAGAATGCACTTTTCATCGCACAGACCGAGGACGATCTTGCCCAGGTCAAGGAAGAATTGATTGATGCCGGATATATGCGCCGCAAATTCACGAAAAAGAAAATTAAGATTAAAAGTCAGCCTCTGCATTATATTTCCAGTGATGGATATCATATGTATGTTGGAAAGAATAATTTTCAAAATGAAGAACTTACATTTCATTTTGCTGTCGGCAATGACTGGTGGTTCCATGCAAAACAGGCTCCTGGTTCCCACGTTATCGTTAAGACTAACGGAGACGAGCTTCCGGACCGCACATTTGAAGAAGCCGGAAAGCTTGCCGCTTACTACTCCAGTATGAAGGATAAAGACAAGATTGAGATTGACTATGTTGAGAAAAAGCACGTGAAAAAGCCACGTGGAGGAAAGCCAGGATTTGTTGTATATTACACGAATTATTCGCTGATCATCGACAGCGATATTTCCGGAATCCAGCTTGTAGAATAGATTGAGCTTATAAAAAGAGGATGACGAAGCTTTTGTGCTCCATCATCCTCTTCTTTATGCATTCTGCCCCAGCAAAAAATCGATAAATTGCTGTGCTGTTCTTCCGGATAATCCGCCGTGAGCAAGCTCCCACTTATTTGCTTCAAGCAACAGCTCGTCTTCCGGCATCTGAATCTGATTTGCTTTTGCCAGCTCTTTTACAATCTGCTGGAACTCTTTCTTTGTCGGTGCTCCATAATAAATTGTCACTCCGAATCTTGCTACTAAAGATAACTTTTCCTGAACCGTGTCATTTGTATGCATATCTTCATCACGATCCTGTTTATCCTTAAACGTTTCTCTGATTAAATGACGACGGTTTGATGTCGCATAAATCAGCACGTTGTTTGGCTTTTTCTCTAATCCACCTTCAATAACGGCTTTCAAATATTTATATTCAATCTCAAATTCTTCAAATGAGAGATCATCCATGTAAATAATAAATTTATAATTGCGGTTTTTAATCTGTGCGATTATGTCATTCAAATCTTTAAACTGATGCTTGTAAACTTCAATGATACGCAATCCCTGGTCGTAATACTGATTTAAAATTGCTTTGATAGAAGATGATTTTCCAGTTCCTGCATCTCCATACAACAGACAGTTATTTGCTTTTCTTCCTTCTACAAATGCTTTTGTATTATCGATCAATTTCTTTTTTGCAATTTCATAACCTACAAGGTCATCCAAATGTACATGTGCAATATTGGTGATTGGAACAATCTCTGCGTTTTCTCCTTCCAGATGCTCAATACGGAAAGCTTTATGAAGTCCTAATTTTCCGACTCCGAATTCTTTGTAAAATTGTGTCAGGCGTTTTCCAAACAACTCAACTGATTCTGCCTCTCCTAATGATTTACTCAAGTTACAGATTCTGTCACGAATACGTTTATTAAATACTTTGCTTCCTTCATTTACATTTGTATAATTCAATAAAACAGCAAAGCTTTCTGCATCCAGCTCTTTCATTAATGGTTCAAAATCATAATCAAACAATTCCTTGAACACTTTAAAATCATGCATGGCAATTTGATTAATGCTGCCTTCTACAGGTCCTACAATTTCACAGGAGGTGCTATAGGCGTTCTCATCATTTGATAAAAGAAATGTCAGATATGTATGCCATAGGTTTCCTTCAAATCCATGACTGACCGAAATTTCTAGCAGTTCGTTAATGCACTCGAACAATAAACTTCTCAAGTCTTCTCTATTATAGTATTCATTGTTATAGTTCTCCATCAAAAATGTCATGTCCTGAAGAATCTCTCCATATTCCATGTTTTTGTACAGCATCAATTCATTTGTATGCATTGTAATTCCTTCTTTCTATTAAATAATTGCCATCACATTCAAGTTTCTTATTTCTTAATAATTTTCCAAATATATTCTACTTTTTGTTTTTAGTAATTTCCTAATATATTCAGATTTCTTGTTTCTTCGCGAAGCCCACGAAGCGCATTCTTCACTGCCGGCTGTTCCATATTTCCCTCAAAATCTACAAAGAAACGATATTCCCAGTTTCTTCCTTCGATTGGTCTGGACTCAATCTTTGTCATATTCAGATCATTATAAATGAAATGAGACAGGATACGATAGAGTGAACCGCTCTCGTGAGGCAGCTCAAAACTTATACTGATCTTATTCGCATCTTTCAAATATACTTTCTGGTTGGTTACAATTACGAAACGGGTTGAATTATTTTTTTCATCATTGATATTGTCTGCCAGTATTTCCAATCCTTGTAATTTAGCCGCATAAGCACTGCATACCGCTGCCTGTTCTTTATTCTGTTCTGCTGCTACTTTTGCCGCTGCAACTGCAGTGTTCACAACACTGATACGCTGCCAGTCAGCATGCTCATCAAGAAAATGTGTTGTCTGCATGAGTGCTTCTGCCTTAGAGTAAACACATTTTACTTCCTCTAATTTCGTTCCGGGAATGCCTGCCAATGTATGTGTGATTGGAATGATCGTCTCTGCAACAATATAATTCTCGAACTCATCAAGGAGATCGTACATCTCATTCACTGCCCCTGCAGATGAATTTTCAATCGGAAGTACAGCATAATCTGCCGAACCTTCTTCAATAGCTTCCATTGCATCACGAAATGTATGCACATGAAAGCCATTACAGGACTCTCCAAAATAATTAAACATTGCAGCTTGTCCATAAGCTCCTTCTACGCCCTGAAATACAACTCTTGCTTTTTCTTTTTCTAAAGATTCAATAGCAATAAATGGAAGCCTTCCCAATGCTCCTGCCTCTACCAGTTTCTGATACTGAAGCTTACGGCTCATCGACATTAGCTGCGTATAAAGCTCCTGAATCCCCTTTTTATTAAACTCACCGTGTACTTTTGATGCCACATCGGCAAGCTTATTATTCTCTCTTTGTCTGTCCAGAACCTTCTTCCCACTCTGGATCTTATATTCACCAACTTCACCACATACTTTCATACGTTCTTCGAAAAGCCGGGCGATCTCATTATCTATTCCATCTAACTGTACTCGCAATTCTTCCAGTGTTGCCATAGTCTTTCTCCTTTCCATCTTTCGCGGCAATTTCCCAATAATCGACGCAAAATTGAACAGTAATCATGATATCATATTTTTTTTACAAAATCTATGTGAAAATGTGTTGAAAATAACCAGAATGTGTTATATTATTATTTAGAATATTTGATAGGAGGTAGCATTATGAACGTCATTGAATGTATCAAAAGCAGAAGAAGTATTCGAAAATACAAACCAAACGCGATTGACCATTCTATTATTGATTCTATTGTTTCCACAACTTCTTTTTCCCCTTCTTGGAAAAATACACAGATTACCCGTTTTATTGCAATTGAAGATCAATCCATTTTAAGCACAATAGCCAAATGCCATGTGCCTGATTATAATGCTAAGATTATAAATCAGATTCCTATGTTGATCGCCGTAAGCTACATAAAGGGACGCTGTGGATTCGAACGTGATGGTTCTTATTCTTCCAAAAAAGGAGATCGCTGGCAGATGTTTGATGCCGGAGTTGCCTGCCAGACATTTTGTCTTGCAGCAAAGGAACAGGGGTTAGGCACTGTTATTATGGGAATGTTTGATGAAGATGAGATAAGTAAACTCATTGAACTCCCAGAAGATCAGGAACTTGCCGCTCTCATTGCAATCGGTTATCCTGATATCGAACCGGAAGCACCAAAACGTAAGACTGTTGACGTTTTGCTTCAATATAAATAAAAAATATATGTCATTGAACATACTAGGAGGTATACAAATATGAGACATCTGATGAGTCCTTTAGACTTCTCTGTTGAAGAACTTGACACACTTCTTGATCTTGCACAGGATATCGAGAAGAATCCAAAGAAATACGCACATGCCTGTGACGGAAAAAAACTTGCAACTCTTTTCTATGAGCCAAGTACACGTACACGTCTTAGCCATGAAGCTGCAATGCTGAATCTTGGTGGAAATATTATGGGATTCTCTTCTGCTAATTCAAGCTCTGCTTCTAAAGGTGAAAGCGTATCTGACACAATTCGCACAATTTCATGCTATGCAGATATTTGTGCAATGCGTCATCCAAAAGAAGGTGCTCCTATGGTTGCATGCCAGCACTCTACAATTCCTGTGATCAATGCAGGGGATGGTGGACACGAGCATCCTACACAGACACTTACTGACCTTTTAACAATCCGTAATGTTAAGGGTCGTCTGGACAACATGACAATCGGTCTTTGCGGAGACTTGAAATTTGGTCGTACTGTACACTCTCTGATTCACGCTCTGGTTCGTTACCCTGGAATCAAATTTGTACTTATTTCACCAGAAGAATTACGACTTCCTGATTATGTTCGTCATGATGTACTTGACAAAATGAACATTCCTTATAAAGAAGTTGTCCGTCTGGAAGATGGTCTTCCTGAACTTGATATTTTATACATGACTCGTGTACAGAAAGAGCGTTTCTTCAACGAAGAAGATTATGTTCGTATGAAAGACTTCTATATTCTTGACAAAAAGAAAATGGAACTTGCTCCTGAAGATATGTACATTCTTCATCCACTTCCACGTGTTAACGAGATTTCTGTTGAAGTTGATGATGACCCACGTGCTGCATATTTCCGTCAGGTACAGTATGGTGTATATGTCCGTATGGCATTGATCCTTACACTGCTGGATATTCATGTAGACTAAGTTTAAAACACTTGAATTTTGGAAAGGAAGAAAGATTATTATGCAAAATACATTATCAGTTGGAAAAATCTCAGAAGGATTTGTTCTGGATCATATCGAAGCTGGAAAGAGTATGGAAATTTACAAATACCTTCACCTTGATAAACTGGATTGCTGTGTTGCAATCATCAAAAATGCAAAAAGCAGTAAAATGGGAAGAAAAGATATCATGAAAATTGAATGCCCGATTGACTTCATTGATCTTGATATTTTAGGATTCATTGATCACAATATTACGATCAATATCATCCAGAACGAAGAAATCGTTGAGAAAAAACTTCTCAAACTTCCAAAAGAAATCAAAAATGTGATTCGTTGTAAAAACCCTCGTTGTATCACTTCTATTGAGCAGGGACTGGATCATATCTTCGTACTTACAGACGAAGAAAAACAGGTTTATCGTTGTAAATATTGCGAAGAGAAATATCATCGTAAAAACTAAAAAAAGGTCCTTCGGACCTTTTTTAGAATGTATGATAACTAAAAAGGCTTTCGCTTCACGAACATCCATCGTAAAGCGAAAGCCTTATTTTTTAACACTTTTCTGCAATTTCATAAATCAAGCGTTCTGTATCTTCCCATCCAAGACATGGATCTGTAATAGATTTACCATAAATCATATCCGGACATATCTTCTGATTTCCTTCTTCCAGATAACTTTCGATCATTACACCTTTTATCAGCTTTTTGAGCTCTGGATTATAGCTTCTGCTGTGAAGTACCTCACTTGTAATACGAATCTGTTCTTTAAACTTCTTGTTAGAATTTGAATGGTTCGCATCAATGATCGCTGCCGGATTTTTCAATTCCATTTTCTGGTATAATGAAAGCAGACGAACCAAATCTTCATAATGATAATTTGGATTGCATGTACCATACTTATCTACGCCACCGCGCAAAATCACATGGGCAAGATCATTACCATCTGTAGTCACATCCATACCTCGGTAAATAAATGAATGCGAATGCTGTGCTGCAATTACAGAGTTCAGCATAACAAGGAAGTCACCGCTTGTCGGATTCTTCATTCCGATTGGAATATTCATCCCACTCGCTGTAAGACGATGCTGCTGGTTCTCCACTGAACGAGCTCCAATTGCCTCATAGGACAAAATATCATCCAGATAACTTCTGTTCTCCGGATAGAGCATCTCATCCGCTGCTGTCAATCCAGTCTCTTCAATCGCACGGATATGCATCTTACGAATCGCAATAATTCCGGCCAGTAAATCCGGTGCCTTATCCGGGTCTGGCTGATGAAGCATACCTTTATATCCTTCTCCGGTTGTTCTAGGTTTATTTGTATAAATTCTAGGAATGATCATAAGACGATCTGAAACTTTTTCATTCACTCTCGCAAGACGATTCACATACTCGCAGACTGCATCTTCATTATCTGCTGAACATGGTCCTACAATTACAATAAATTTATCGGACTTGCCTGTAAATATATCTCGAATCTCAGCATCTCTTTTTTCTTTAATCTTAATAATCTTGTCTGAAAGCGGATATTCTGCCTTCAAATCAGCCGGTAACGGAAGCTCTGCATTTATTCTCATTCCCATGTTGATATCTCCTTATGTTGTCTCACTGTGTTTTATGCCAATTGTTTCAATGTGTTAAGCAAGACGATGAGCCGGGTTATGTCGTTGAACAATCATCTATCTAGGCCTGTTGTCACCAACAGGCTCGAGCGACCTACCTAAAGCGTGACGGGCAGCCACATTGCTTTTATCCGGTCTTGCTTCGGATGGGGTTTACATGTGCCCTCTCTGTTACCAGCGAGGCGGTAGTCTCTTACACTGCCTTTCCACCCTTACATATGTGAATACATATGCGGTTTATTTCTGTTGCACTTTCCTTAGAGTCACCTCTACCGGACGTTATCCGGCATCCTGCCCTGTGAAGCCCGGACTTTCCTCGTCTGCAATCTTTCGATCCCCGCAGCCGCGATTGTCTGTCCTACTTAACACAGTTAAAAATTGTACCATGATTTTTCCTAAAAGTCCAGTCCTTCATCCACAATCAATGCATTCCCATCTGCTGCTGTTGTTGCAAGCTCATCACATCGTTCATTCTGTGGATGTCCATCGTGTCCTTTAACCCAATGAAATGTCACATCATGCCTTGCTTTCACTGCCATAAGGCGCTTCCACAAATCTACATTCTTAACTGGTTCATTTTTTCCTCGCTTCCAGTTCTTTTTGATCCACGAATCCACCCAATGCTGATTAAACGCATCTACAACATATTTAGAATCGGAATACACATCCACCTGACACGGACGATTTAACGCCTCTAATCCGGAAATTACAGCCATTAATTCCATTCTGTTATTTGTCGTCTTCTTATATCCTTGTGACAGCTCCTTTATATGCAGCTGTCCTTTTGTATCCACGTACTCCAGTACTGCACCATATCCTCCAGGTCCATCTGGATTTCCTCTTGCAGCACCATCTGTATATAGTTTTATATGCATCTGCTATATGTCTCCCTTTTCAGTTTTCACTACGCATTCATTGTCTCCAATGCCTGTACCAATTCCATTATAATATATTCCAGACTTTCTTTTGCTGATTTTTGTCCTTCATGAAGATTTACTATAATTGTTTTATTACGGATTCCGGCTGTTCCTCGATCCAATATTACTTTCTTCG
>ERZ506742.844-NODE-844-length-9257-cov-3.14453_pt1 | contig 9257 bp, 19 predicted proteins | sample MGYA00512570_ERZ506742 | MGnify/ENA metagenome assembly ERZ506742 | reverse complement strand
CTTCGCGATACATGGCAAGTAATTTTTCGGGAGAATCTCCCGGAGTCGCATTTTTCTTTACATAAAGCAAAGAAAGTTCTTCGTAAAGAGACATACGCACGAAACCACCTTTCTTATATACTCGGACGTTGCAGCGTCCTGTAAGGAGATTGTACCATGTGCGTAAGAATAACAAAAGAAGGGAGAGATAGAAAACATGTTTCATAGAAGAAATAAAGTAGCTGTAGAAAACAGTTACAGAGCACCTATATATCCTGCACCGCAAGTTGGATATGCAAGTTCTACAACCATTCAATCTGATCGGGTTTTAGTTCAATTTTCTGTGCCTGACCACGAGTGGAATGAACTTGAAAATTCAAAGAAGTGGAAAGGCTTTGTAAAACGTCTTGAGGAATGTCAAAGAGAACAAATCCGGAACAAGCACTTAACTGGGCAATGTCGACAGGGAATTTGAGGTCAAATTCAAAATACCGATGAACAATTTTAGAAAGGAGTAATGGAGAGTGAGCCAACGCTTAACAGTAAAAGAAGCCGCCGCCGAGATTGGATGCAATGTGGAATACCTTAGACGCCAGATGAAAGCCGGGCGATGGGATCTCGGAAGCGTGATAAAGCCAACTTCGAAGGTTAAGAATTATCAGTATTTTATCTTCCGGGCAAAGCTGGACAAGTTTCTAGGTATCGAACCAAGAGCAGATAACGAGGAGGTGGAAAATGAAGCAGATCAGTAAAGTATTTATAGCGGTAGGGCTTGGAAACATGTTTCTGGGAGGAATGCTTGATGCGGATGGAACGTATTATGTTTTTCTGCTGATTGCAATAGCTCTCGGTGCGGTGGTTGCACTTATTGGAGTTGCGATCATGGATGTGGAGAACCGCCTGGAAGAGAAGCGGAAAGCATACTTTTACATGATCCGCCGGAAGGACAAGCTTGACGCTGATGTAGAGTTCCTGGGGGAATTTGAGGACAAAAAAATAGCACCCTGAATGTTTTGGCGAACGCAGGTGCTATTTAACCGTGGAAATACAAAAGTATTTCTGCTTTTGTTATAACACATAGTTAAATTTTTGGAAAGCGTGATTTTATGATTTACAGAAAATGCAGAATCTGTGGATGCAGTTTAGATCCCGGCGAAGGAAACATGTGTGAAGAATGCCGGGACGAGCAGTACATGAAGCAACAGCAAGAGAAAGCGGTCAGATACATGTTTTAGCTACAGATTTCAGACAGATGGAAATGGAGGAATTTTTAAATGGCAGCGCCTAGTTTGACATGGAAGGATTTAGGAATACTCAAGGATGCACTGGCAGAATTTGAAAGAACACTGGAAGATTTAGGCATAGAAGCCGGTGAAGTCTCATGGCATACCGACGGAAGTATTCATGGTGAATTTGTGTATGGTACAAGAAAGCTGATTACCAACACAGACGATGATGGGGAGGGATTTTCTCACAGATATGAATGATAGTTACGATTTGTGGAAAGACAGAGATCGGAATCAAGGAGAATGGCTTGAGCGTAGACCAAAATGTATATGTTGCGGTGAACACATCCAGGATGATACAGCAGTACAGATTAGAGGAGATTATTATTGCGATAGATGCCTGGATGATATGAGAGTTTATATCGAAGATTGAGAGGCAAGATAATGGAAAATAATTTTTTAAATGCAAATGAAATCAGTTGCAGAGTTCAGCAGATTTCAGAAAAAGGATTGTCGTTGCTGTTGTATGTCACTTCCAGAGATGGACAAAAAAGGCTTGATGAAAAATATGGAGCGCTCGGATGGCAGGACAGATATGAAGTAATCGATGGAGATTTATATTGCATTATTTCTGCATGGGATAACGAAAAGAAGATGTGGATTTCTAAAGAGGATGTAGGAACTGCATCTTATACAGCAAAAGAAAAGGGACGAGCATCGGATGCATTTAAGAGGGCATGTGTAAAGCATGGAATTGGAAGAGAATTATATACGGCACCTTTTATATGGATTCCGGCAGTCAATTGTCATATTAAAACAGACAATAATGGAAAATCTTCTACAAGAGATAAGTTTTTTGTAAATCTTATTAAATATTCCTCGGATGGCAAAATTGATGAATTGGAAATTGTAGATCAGGAGATGAACATTGTATTTAAACAATATCCGTCTCAGAAAATTGATGATGTGAAATATCAGGTTCTACTCGGAAAACTGAAAGAAGCGGATGTATCAATGGATACAATTGTTGAGCTGTTTCATGTAAATACATTACAGGAACTTGATATTAATCAGTGGAATAAATGCATGAGAAAACTTGAAGTCACGATTGCAGCAAATGCCGGAAAAAAGGGTGATGCATAATGCATGCGCTTGTAAAGATTAACCAATACCGAGAGCAGAAAGACGGAACAGATTTGGTTGTATCTGTTCCAAATCTGAAGCTTGGGGACATGTTCCAAAGAAAGAAAATTAGAAATGCTGAGATCCGGTTTGATGATGGCAGACACATATCAGCAGAACAGAGAAAAAAGGCATATGCAACGATAGGGGATATTGCAGACTGGACCGGATATTTACCAGAAGAAGCGAAAGAAAGACTTAAGAATGAATATACAGTGCGAACAGGAGTAGAACATATCAGTCTTTCAAATTGTTCAATGGATACAGCAAGAGACTTTATTAGCTTTCTGATTGAATTTTGCTTGGAATGGGGGATACCGCTTTCAGACAATGTAATAGAGCGCACAGATGATATAGGAAGATACCTTTACTACTGTCTGGTACATAAAAAATGTGCGATCTGCGGAAAAGATGGAGAGATTCATCATGAGGATGCAATCGGAATGGGTAATGACAGGACAAAAGTAGATGATTCCAGTTATAAAAAAATCTGTTTGTGCAGAGAACACCACACACTGGCACACAGCCTTGGAGTGATCCGGTTCAGAGAGATGTATAAGGTCTATGGAATTGTTGTAAAGGATTTATAGGGTTGGAACACCTTGCCAGACGGCAGAAAGAAACCTATTCATGCAGAAAATAATATATCACGATTATTGAAAGCCATGATTTCCCGGTGCTGTCATGTACCGGGAGAAAGGAGAAGTTTTGAATTTAGAACAGAAAACAATTACCTCATTGGAAGTTGCTGATATGGTTGGAAAACCACATAACGATTTAATGAAAGATATCAGAAGATATACATCTCAATTTAACGAGGGGAATATTTCCCACGTTGAATTTTTTACAGAGAATACATATCTGGATAAAAAAGGACAGGAAAGACCGTGTTATATGGTCACGAAGAAAGGCTGTGAATTTATCGCTCACAAAATGACTGGTGTGAAAGGTACAGAGTTTACCGCAAAATACATCAATCGTTTTCATGAGATGGAAGATGTTATTCAGAAACCGAAGTCTCCAATGCAGCTTTTGGAAATGGAGTTTGCAGCTCTTAAAGAAGTAGACAGCAAAGTGGATGCAATCAACAGAGATTTGCAGGATTTCAAGGAAACGTTGCCATTGCTTCCATCGGACGCAGATGATGTGAAAGCGGAAGTAAATAAGCGGGTGATTGATTGTCTGGGTGGTAAGAACAGCAATGCATATCATGACAGCTCGATTCGTGGAAAAGTGTATTCAGATATTTACCGGGAATTAAAAAGACAGTTCGAGGTAAGCAAATATAACTGCATCCACAGAAATCAGAAAAATATCGCTATTGAGATCGTAAGAAACTATGAACCACCGTATGTACTGGCAGAAGAAATTAAAGACAGTAATGCGCAACTGAATTTGGAGGATGTCGATGGAGTATAAATTTACAATACCTTTGAAACCGATCACAAAAAAGAATAGCCAGAGGATTGTATTCACCGGGAGCGGCAGACCATTTATCATCCCATCCGAAGCCTACACGAAGTATGAAAAGGAATGCAGGGCATACATGCCGGACATAAAGACTATTGAAAGCCCGGTGAATGTAAAAGCTGTTTATTATATGCCAACTGGACGAAGAGTTGATCTGACAAATTTGCATGAGGCATTGCATGACATTCTGGTACATTACGAGATCCTTAAGGATGATAACTGTAAAATCATTGTTTCCACTGATGGGAGTTATGTGGATGTAGATAAATGGCATCCTCGTACAGAAGTGACAATATCGGAATTGGAAACGGGGTGATGATTTGAATTACATAGCTGAGATAAAAGCATTTTACGACAGGCTCGAACTAAACCCGCAGCCCAACACTGCAATCGCCTTATGGCATGCGTTAATGTCCATAGCGAATAAAGCAGGGTGGCCAGATACGTTTACGGTAGCTTCGTCAGTCCTTGGACTTCGGTCTGGATTAAATGCATCAGCGTTAAAGAGAGCGAGAAATAAGCTTGCTACAGATGGGTTCATCGAATGGAAATCGCGCGGTGGGAATCTTGCAGCACAATATAAAATAAATAGTCTTGTGGTTCAAAATTACAGTAAAAATGAACCACAAGATGAACCACAAAGTGAACTGCAAATTGTACCACAGTTTGAACCACAAAGTGAACCTATTAATAAACAAAGACATAAACATAAACAAAATACACCCCCTATATCCCCCGTGGAAAAATTCGGAGAGTTTGCCGCGGCCTATCCGAAACGATGCACTGGCTGTCTTGTTGAAACAGAATACTGCAATGCGGTACTGGCTGGTGTACCGGAAGATGATCTGGTATTGGCCGCACAGAATTATGCAGATATATGCAGACGGGAGAAAACAGCAGAGCGGTATATTAAAAAGCCGGAGAACTTTTTACGAGAGAACTTGTTTATGCAGTATCTGAAAGGAGAGAACGATGGACCAGTTGGAAGAGATACTGGAACGCATGAAAAATCACTCAACGAACTTATGCAGGAATGCGGAGACACCGGAGACTTCCAAGGATTCTGATGTGTGTCCAATTTGCGAAGGTCGGGAGTGGATCTTGAAAATAAAAGACGGAGTTGAAATAGCAGTACCGTGTAAATGCCGTGAGAAAGCGGTCATGTCAAGGCGGTTGCGATTCGCAGATATACCGGAGGCATTCCGTGGGATGGATCTGAGATCGTTTCGAATGGATGTGTACAGAAAGCAGGAAAGTAAAAAGATGGTGTCAGATGCCTGTAAAATCATAAAAACCTATCTGGATGATTTCGAGAGCCAGAAGGAAAGAGGCATGGGACTGTATATCTGGTCGAGGACAAAGGGAAGCGGTAAGACGAGGATTGCTGCTGGGATTGCAAATGAGCTGATGAAAAACTATGCAGTGAAATTTGCGGTGTCGCTGACTATCCTGCAAGAGATCAAGAATACATGGCAGAGAGATACAAAATACAGTGAGAATCAGCTTTTGGACGCGCTCTACACCACAGACATCCTTGTGATTGATGATTTCGGAGTGGAGAGACCAGCGGACTGGATCAACGATAAGATGTATCAGATCATCAATGAACGTTACATAAACCGGAAAGTGACTATTTTTACGAGCAATGATCCGTTGGAGACACTACAGTATGATGACCGGATCACGAACCGGATCAAGGAGCGGACATATCAGATCGCATTTCCAGAAGAATCAGTCCGGGATCATATCGCAGAGCGGATGCATGAGGAAATCATTGAAAAAGTGATAGCGAGTGGAAATATAAAATAAAAAATTAAAAGGAAGGTGGGCAAATGCATAGCGTACAGCAGAGAAAAAGGGTGATTCCATTGAGTGTTTATAAGCAGGAATTAGCAAAATGTCAGTTAGGAGATAATATCGCGAATCACATGGGATATATTTTTACAGCCATTTTGTATGACAAGTTTGATATGACGTTTAAGCAGATCACGAATTTTTATAGCAAAACCGTTGAACGTCGGAAATCTTGGCAGGACGATGATGACGAAGCGGTAACGAGCGAGAGCATGATGGAGTATTGCCGTAAAAAGAAAATTGATGTGGTCAAGTGGGTAAAATCAATCCCAATGTCAAAAAAATTGTATATGGCAGATATAAAAAATGGACGGGCAGTGCTTGGCGCAGATCGGAATATCGAGAGCGCGCTTGCCTCCACAATGTATCTGACTATTCCGACATTAAAAGATTCTTACCGTTTCTCAAATGCCAAAATCGAAGAATTTATGAATTGGGTTGCCTATTACATTGATTCCTATTGGCGCAAGCAGCCAAAGAGTAAGGAACACTATCTGACGGATGAGATTATTCGGAATCAGTTTATTGAGGATGAAAATTGGGATATTGTAACAGGAAAAGCGGTGAAATAAGGATTATTAACATGGGAGAGATGACAAAGACAAGCGTAAAATACTGCCGGAAATGTAAATATTCGTACAATCACAGCCAGACAGAGATTATGCGTGGATATTATTCAAAGACCGGATTAAGGCGTGGATGCCCGATTGGGATGTGCGACAAGTTTGAGAAGAAAGGCAGAAAGAGAAAGGTGAAGTTGAAATGACGGATGAAACCAAGCAGGAGATAGGAGCGGCATTGATGTTGTTAAAAAATACACTGATAAGAAACGGTGTAAGCATAGCACTTGTAGGAAGTGAAGATACCGGAAAAGACGATGGATGCATTATGTTACCGCAGAGTATTGTCGCACCGGGAAATTTAAAGGGATATCTGTTAAAACAATGGATTTAGTGAGGTAGAAATATGATGGAGTGTATGAAGAGCATGGCGAAGAAGTCACAGGACGAGCCGGTAGAAATGGAAAATGAGCGTATGAAAGTTTCTCACTTAGATATTATCGTAACAATGATAGACAAAAAGCCATATTACGAAATCAAGTACAAGGAAATCGGATCGAATCATTATAGCGTTGGCTACAGCTCATACAAGCTGGAAAATGTTTTATCTTGGAGAGACGAGTGTTTTGAGGTCGTGGAGAAGCCACAGACCAATGCAGACCGGATCAGAAGCATGACGGATGAGGAGTTGGCAGAAGTATTATTTGGATGTTGCATAGAACACATGGGCGTAGAGGAATGTTCTCATCCTGAAGAGGCTTGCAAATCATGTGTTTTGGATTGGCTTCGGGCAGAAAGTGAGGAAGCAACATGGAAAGATTAACAGAAAGGAATCCATCATGGATTGATGATGAACTGTGGGAAAGGGCATGTGAACCGGATTGCGAGGAAATAGATGCCGTATATCGGAAACTCAAAGACTATGAGGATGCCGAGAAGCAGGGATTATTTCTGCGGTTACCAATCAGTGAAGATGCACCAGTGTATTCCATCGAGTATTGTTGTGGAAAAAACAAAAGTAATCGGTCTGGAATGTGTGTTAGAGGATTTTGCGAGAATTGTAGTGATAAGGCGTACTACATACGTGAAAGCATAGCTAAACACTGCGGCATTTGCGAAATTAATAAATCGGTATTCTTTACCCATGAGGAAGCCGAAGTTAAGTTGAAAGAAATGGAGGAAAAGGATGGAAGATAGATATTTATTCCGTGGAAAGCGGATTGATACCGGAGAGTGGATCGTTGGAAGCCTGCTTGTCGATAAACAGCAAGACATTGATACCGGGGAGCAGATTGAAATTACAGGGATATATCCGAGTGAGTATAAAGATTTTGCTAAAAAGATAGACCCGTCCACTATCTGCCAATGCACCGGACTTAAGGACAAGAACGGCAAGCTGATAATGGAGAAGAAAAAAGATATGCGTTTTCGACTCTTTGGAACAGCACCATCAAGAAATCAAACCTCAATCGCTACGGTTGGGATGCTAATCCGTGGGTTTGGGTGATTGAGTTTGAGCGGTGTGAGAAACCGGAAGGAGTGTGAATATGCCTAAAGCAATATTGGTAATGGACGATATGCCGGAATGCTGTGCTGATTGTACTTGTAGCTTTTTCGAAAGAGATAATCCAATATTAAATTTAATATGTGGTGTGACACAAGAAGATGCATATAACGTTGGAAAGCCAGATTGGTGTCCGCTCCGGGAATTGCCGGAGAAGATACCAAAGTTAAAATCCGGTTATGAAGATCTCAGCACATCAATACGTCGGGTGGGTTGGAATGCCTGCTTGGATGAAATTTTGAAGTAAATCGAAAGGAGTGAGAGGTTTGCTGGCCAGCGTGCCAAGAGCCTACGGATGAATGGATGCAATTACTTCGGAGCATCCACAATCAGATCAGCACCATTCGCAATCTTCCATAGACAGGATATCTTAATGCTTGCATTGGAAATAGATGATCTCTGGAAGCACGGATTGAGAGAAAAATATCATTCAAGGCTTTTGAAAGAAGGAAGATTGTCAATGGACTTTGAAATGCCTAAAAGTATCATTCCGGAGATTTACGGAACCATTGAAAAGCAACCAGATGGAACACTTTATACAACAAAGGCACAGCGTACCGGATGCAGTATGTGTGGCTTCGGAATCCATATGGAGAAACGACCGCATAGATTTGATTTACTGTATGAGAGTAATCCGAAAGAGTGGGATTATCTGATGTTCCACATGTGCAAGGATGCAAAAGGCAACGATTATGGATGGGCAAAAGTCTTAGACTACATTGGAGTTGGCTGGGATCCATCTACGATCGGAGATAACTGCAAAGGGCAGATATCATTGCCATTAGATCAGATGTTTTAAAAACAATGATTCGATGAATTTGTTGCATAAAACACAACATAAATAAATTTAAAGTGCGCTATTGTAGATATGTGCACGGAATATCAGAAAGGAGCCGAACCTCCGGCCGGGGTAACGATATATCGGGTTCCTTTGAAAAAATGACATATAAAGAATTTTTGGAAACAAAGATTGAACTTGCGACAGAAAGCGGATTTATTGTGGATCCGGAAAAAGTCAACAAGGTATTGAAACCACATCAGAGGGATGCTGTAGTGTGGGCACTGAAAGGTGGCAGACGTGCACTGTTTGAGAGTTTCGGACTTGGAAAGACTGTGCAGGAAATTGAATTCTGCCACTTGGCGGCAGAGCATAGCGGCGGACGTGCGTTGATCGTGTTACCACTTGGAGTGAAGCAGGAGTTCACACATGACGCAGTGGAAGTGCTTGGATATGAGAAACCGGAGTATTGCCGGACGATGGAAGAGGTGGAGCAGAGCACAAGCCAGATTGTATTAACAAATTATGAGCGTGTACGGGATGGGGATATCCGTCCAGATTACTTTGCAGCAACATCACTTGACGAAGCCAGTGTTTTAAGGAGTTTCGGAAGTAAAACATATCAGACGTTTTTAGATAAATTT
>ERZ506742.829-NODE-829-length-9403-cov-6.61457_pt1 | contig 9403 bp, 8 predicted proteins | sample MGYA00512570_ERZ506742 | MGnify/ENA metagenome assembly ERZ506742 | reverse complement strand
CTGCCAAGGCCAACGAAGAGCACGCCCACGAGGACGAAGAAGAAGAGCACGAGCATCACCATCATCACGACGATGAGAACGGTGTGTGCAGCTGCGGCCATCATCACGACCATGACGATGATGATGACGAGGATGAGCACGAGCATCATCACCACGACCACGATGAGCACGATCATGATGACCATTGCTGCTGCGGTCACCACCACGATCATGATGAAGATGATGACGAGCACGAGCATCATCACCATGACCATGACGAGCATGACCACGATCATGATCACGAGGAGCACGAGCATCACCATGACCATGACGGTCATTGCTGCTGCGGTCATCATCATCACGACCACCACGCCGATGAAGTGTTCACCAGCTGGGGCGTGGAGACGGCCCGCAAGTTCACCAAGGCCGAGGTGGAGCACGCCCTCACCGAGCTGGATACCGGCAATTACGGCATGATCCTGCGCAGCAAGGGCATCGTGGACGGCGGCGCAGACGGCTGGCTGGAGTTCGACTATGTGCCCGGCGAGTGGGAAGTGCGCAGCCGCAGCGCAGACGTGGGCGGCAAGCTGGTGGTCATCGGCTCCAAGCTGAACGAGACCGCCATCGCCCAGCTGTTCGGCTGCTGACCCCTTCAGTCAATGCCTGACGGCATTGCCAGCTCCCCCAAGGGGGGCGCCTATCATTGATAAAAGGAGCAACCATTTATTATGGCAAAAGAGATCCCGGTCTACCTGTTTGTGGGCTTTCTGGAAAGCGGCAAGACCAAGTTTATTCAGGAGACCTTTGAAGACCCCAATTTCGACTCCGGCGACAAGACCCTGCTGCTGGTCTGCGAAGAGGGCGAGGAAGAATATAACGAGAAGAAGTTCGCCTTCCCCGGCGTGACCCTGAAAGTCCTTGAGGATAAGGCGGAGCTGAACCCCCAGAATCTGGCCAGGCTCGAAAAAGAATCCGGTGCAGGCCGTGTGGTCATTGAGTACAACGGCATGTGGCTGCTGCAGGATCTGGCCAACAACCTGCCCGAAAACTGGATCGTCTACCAGTGCATTGCCACGGCCGACGGCACCACGGCTCTGACCTACGCCCGCGACAACTCCATGCGCTCTCTGCTGCTGGACAAGATCGCCCGCAGTGAGCTGATCGTGTTCAACCGCGCCGAGGCCGTGAACAACGATGCCGCCCGTCAGGAGCTGCACAAGCTGGTGCGTCAGGCCTCCCGCAAGTGCGATATCGCCTATGAGTTCGCCGATGGCAGCGTGGCATACGATGACATCCCTGACCCGCTGCCCTTCGATCTGAACGCCCCGATCGTTGAGATCGGCGAGGACGATTTCGGCATCTGGTATATGGACTGCCAGGACGAGCCCCAGAAGTACGTGGGCAAGACCGTCCGGTTCCTGGCGCAGGTCTGCCAGACCAACCGTGCGGGCAAAAACAGCTTTGTGCCCGGCCGTTTTGCAATGACCTGCTGCGTGCAGGATATCCAGTTCGTGGGCTTCCCCTGCAGCTATGATGGCTACAAGGCACTGGAGCAGCGCGCCTGGGTCACTGTGACCGCCAAGGTCAATTACAAGTTCCACAACATCTACCGCGGCAAGGGCCCGGTGCTGACCGCCATTTCGGTGGAGCCCGCCGAAAAGCCGCAGAACGATGTCGTAACATTCTCTTAATCCTATCTTATACAGGGAGGACTTCACCATGAAAACTCTGTTCCGTGTTCTGGGTGCCGCTGCCGCTGTGGCTGTTACCGGTGCCGCCATCGTCGTGCTGGACAAAGTTCTGAACGACAAGGACCCGCTCCACGTCGAAAACGTGGAGTTCCCCGAGGAAGCTGAAAAGGACCCCGCCGAGGCTGAAAAGACTGCCGAAGCCTACGCCGAGGGCGAGGCCAAGGAGACCGCTCCCGGTGACGCATGGCCCCCTGCCTTTGAAAAGGCTCCTGCCGAGCCCGAGACTGCGCCCGCAGCCCCGGTGGTGGAAGCTGCCCGGGCAGAGGAGCCTGCCGAGGAAAAGCCTGCGGCAGAGGAAACGACCGTGAATCCTGTGGAGGCAGGCCCTGCCGTTGCCCCCAAGGATGAGAACGGCATGTTCGATACCACCAAGATCGCGGAGGCCAGCGATTTCACCGGCATCGAAGAGGAATCCGGCTGCAAGAGCTGAGCAAAGCAATAAAAGGACGCTGTGCCGCAGGGCACAGCGTCCTTTTTCTGTCTGGGTCATTTCCGCAGGGCTTTGGCGGCTTCGGTGCCTGCCACGGCACCCTCGTACACGGCCTTGGCGACCTGCAGCAGCCCGCCGGTGCAGTCTCCGGCGGCATACAGGCCGGGCAGGGAGGTCTGCATGTGGTCATCCACCACGATCCGGCTGCCGTTCACCTCGGCCCCCAGCTTGCGGGCCAGGGCGGTGCTGCCCGCCACGCCCAGCGCCACGAACACGCCGGAGACTTCCAGTGTCCCGCCGTCTTTCAGCTGCACACCGGTGACCCGCTCTTCACCGAGGATGGCTGCCACGGCTTCCGTCCGCACGGCCACCTCCGGCGGGAACTGTGCCGTCAGCGGGGCCCCGCCCGTGAGCAGGGTGACGCTGTGGGCCACGGGCAGCAGGGCCTGTACCTCGTGCAGGGCGTACTCTCCGCTGCCCAGCACGGCCACATCCCTGCCGCGGTAGAAAAAGGCATCGCAGGTGGCGCAGTAGCTCACGCCGTGGCCCTCCAGCCCGGCAAGGCCCGGAATGCGGGGCGCTGCCCGGGAAGCCCCCGTGGCCAGAATGACGGCATCGGCAGGGAAATCCCCGGCCAGCGTCTCCACGGTCAGCTTGTCGGTGTAGGTCAGGCCCACGGCCTCGGTGGTGACGAACTCCACCCCCACGGCCTTGGCACCCTCGATGCCCCGGCGTTCCAGCTCGGCACCGGTGATGGGTTCGGCAAAGCCGTAGTAGTTCTGGATGAGCTCGGCCCGGTTCAGTGCGCCGGGGCCCTTGGTCAGAACGGTGGTCTGCACCCCGGCGCGCGCGGCATACAATGCCGCCGAGACACCTGCGGGGCCGGAACCGATGATCACAATGTTAGACATGGCAGTTTCTCCTTATGGTAGGTTGTACAGAGGATAGCTTGATCTTATGATAACTATTATACCTCAACTCCCCGCACTTTTCATCTCCGACGAACTGTGCTATACTGAAAATATCGCAAGAATCGACACCATGGAGGGGAAAACCTATGTCCAAGCAGCGACTGCTTTTTATCACCACCGGCGGCACCATTGCCAGCGTGCGCACCGCACAGGGGCTCAAGCCTGTTCTGACCAGCGAGGAGCTGCTGGCCCATCTGCCGGAATTACAGCAGCTCTGCTGCCCGGAAACGCTCAACCTGTGCAGCATCGACAGCACCGACCTTGGCCCGGAGCACTGGCTGATGATGGCCAAGGCCGTGCAGGAAAACTATGCACTTTACGATGGCTTTATCATCTGCCACGGCACCGATACGCTGGCCTACTCGGCGGCGGCGCTGTCCTACCTTATTCAGAATGCGGACAAGCCCATCATCCTCACGGGTGCCCAGCAGCCCATTTCCAACGAGATCACCGATGCCAAGAAGAACCTGCGGGACAGCGTGATCTGTGCCCTTGATCCGGGCAGCCGGGGTGTGATGGTGGTGTTTGGCGGGCACGTCATTGCGGGCACCCGCGCCAAGAAGAACAAGACCATCAGCTACGATGCCTTTGCGTCGGTCAACTTCCCGGCGCTGGCGCTGGTGCAGGGCGACCGGCTGGTACGGTATGTGGCTTCGCCCTGGCCCACCGGCCCGGTGGAGTTTGGCCGGGCGCTGAACCCAAAAGTGTTCCTGCTCAAGCTGACCCCCGGCCTTGGGCCGGAGCTTATCCCGGCCATCTTTCAACAATATGACTGCGTCATTGTGGAAAGCTTTGGCGTGGGCGGCATTCCCCAGCGGCTCATGGATGCCTTTGCCGAGGAGCTGGGCGATTACGACAAGACCCACAAGATCCTGATCCTGACCACGCAGGTCACTTATGAGGGCAGCGATGTGGGCATTTACGAGGTGGGCAAGCGGGTCAAGAACCGCTTCCGCTTCCTGGAGGCCCACGATATGACCATTGAGGCCGTTGTCACCAAGGTCATGTGGCTGCTGGCCCAGAACTGCGAGAACTTTGACCAGCTTCAGCAGCGGTTCTACCGGCAGATCAATTTTGATACATTCTATCATTGAAACAAACGGGAGATGCCCCACCGGCACCTCCCGTTTCTGTTATGTGAACACCAGCTGCACCAGCAGCACATAACACACCGGAGCCAAATACAGCTTGTATGGTTTTGGATTCTTTCATATACACTAACCCCCTGGATTGGTAGTATAACAGATTTCCGGGATTTTGCAAGAAAAATCCCGGGGCCGGATGTTTCCGGTCAATTTGAAAACTTTTTGTCCGTCACTCGTGGACTTTTGGCGAATCAGGATAAATTTTTGCCAAAAGACTTGCACTTTGATGCTTTACTGTGGTAAAATCGAAGGGTACTTTCATTTGGAAAGACAAGGGGGAAAAAGTATATGACCAACATCTGCATCATCGCCACCATCATCATCTATCTGGTGGCAATGCTGTTGGTTGGGTTTGCATACAGCAAGTCCAACAACGACAGCACCGATTTCTACCTCGGCGGCCGCAAAATGGGCCCGCTGGTCACAGCCATGAGCGCCGAAGCCAGCGATATGTCCAGCTGGCTGCTGATGGGAATGCCGGGCCTTGCCTACCTCACCGGCATCGCCTCGCCCGGCTGGACCGCCATCGGTCTGGCGCTGGGCACCTGGCTGAACTGGCTCATCGTGGCCCGGCGGCTGCGGCGGTATTCGGCCAATCTGGAAGCCATCACCGTGCCCCAGTTCCTGTCCCTGCGCTTCCACGACCAGCGCAATCTGCTCAACGCACTGGGCGCGGTGATCATCATCGTGTTCTTTGTGCCCTACACGGCTTCGGGCTTTGCCGCCTGCGGTAAGCTGTTCCACAGCCTCTTCGGCGTGGATTACATGGCGGCCATGGTGGTCTCGGCCTGCGTCATCGTGGGCTATACCATCACGGGCGGCTTCCGCGCCGTTACCACCACCGACCTCATCCAGTCCATCGTGATGAGCCTGGCCCTTGTGGCTGTGCTGGTGTACGGCATTGGCGCGGCAGGCGGCTGGGATGCCGTTGTGGCCAACGCTCAGAGCCTGCCCGGCTACCTGACCATGATGGCCAGCCACAACGCCGCCGAGGGCACGGCCACCTCGTACAGCCTGCTGGACATCGTCTCCACCATGGCGTGGGGCCTGGGCTACTTCGGAATGCCCCACATCCTGCTCCGCTTCATGGCCATTGAGGATGAAAAGAAGCTGGTACTCAGCCGCCGCATTGCCAGCGTGTGGGTCGTCATTGCCATGACAGCCTCCATCATCATCGGCATGGTGGGCCTTGGCATGACCAAGGCAGGCGCGCTGGAGTACCTGAGCGGCTCCTCCAGCGAGACGGTTATCGTCCGCATTGCAAACCTCATTGCACAGCACGGCATTCTGGCAGCCGTTCTGGCGGGCCTGATCCTGGCGGGCATCCTTGCCGCCACCATGTCCACCGCCGACAGCCAGATGCTTGCCGCCGCGTCCAGCGTCTCCCAGAACATCCTGCAGGAGTTCGGCCACATGAAGCTGACCGAGCGCCAGAGCCTGTTTGCTGCCCGCCTGACCATCATCTGCGTCAGCGTGGTGGGCGTGGTGCTGGCCCGTGACCCCAATTCCAGCGTGTTCGGCATCGTCAGCTTTGCATGGGCCGGTTTCGGCGGCGCGTATGGTGCCGTGATGCTCTGCGCCCTGTTCTGGAAGCGCTGCAACTGGCAGGGTGCGCTGGCCGGGATGCTCGCCGGCGGCCTGATGGTCTTTGTCTGGAAGTACCTCATCAGCCCGCTGGGCGGCGTGTTCAGCATCTATGAGCTGCTGCCCGCCTTCCTGACCTCACTGCTGGTCTGCGTGGTGGTCAGTCTGGTCACCCCTGCCCCCTCGAAGGAGATCGAAGCCGAGTTTGAGGCGGCGAAATAAGAAACAATAGAAAGCAAGGGCCATTGCACAGATTCGCGTGCAATGGCCCTTGCTTTATGCTCGGCGCACAACGCCGTTCTCAACAAAGAAAAGATTCGGCTAAGAAAAAATATTTTGCATACAAAAAAGAAAAGATTGTTTGTGCAGAGTCACGAAAATACTGCACGAATTAAAGAATACAACAAGAAATACTTTTAAATCGTAAATTCTTCAGGCGGAATCGTAAAAAAATTCTAACATTTTGGAAAGAGATGCCGTATCATGGATTCATAAATATGCATACGGCTTGCGGGCGGTGTGCCAAAATTGTCCGGAAAGTTCAGAAAGGAGTATTTTCATGGGGAAATCAACAGTGGATGCGTCTGCAGGGTTTGGATTGCGTGATAAACTTGCATACGCAGCGGGTGACTTTGGCTGCAATATGAGTTTTGCGCTCAAAGGTTACCTGACGATTTATTGGACGCAGTTTATGGGGATCGACAACTACCTGATGGCATCCCTTCTGCTGATCGTGCAGATCTGGGACGCAATCAACGATCCTATTATCGGAGCAATGGTAGATGCGGATACGCACAAATACCGCCGGAACAAGTTCCTTGCCTATATCTGGTTCGGTGCGATCGGACTGACCGTGGCTGGTGCACTTTGCTATCTGCCGTTCCCGCAGGCTCCCGGTATGGTCAAGAATATTCTGTTTGTGGCAGGCTATATGATCTGGGATGCTTTCTACACCGTTGCAAATGTGCCGTATGGCTCGATGCTGTCTCTGATCTCGGATGACCCGATCCAGCGTGCACAGCTGTCGACTTTCCGCTCCATTGGTTCTATGGGCGGTGCGCTTCTGACCGGTATGCTGATTCCGGTGATCATTTATGATAACCAGAACAACCTGCGTGGTGAGCAGATGTTTGTCATTGCTCTGATCATGGGTGTGATCGGTCTGATCTGCTTCCGCTTTATGGTCACGAACACAAAGGTGCGTGTGGACACCACGATCACTCTGAAAGAGGATGCACCTAAGTTCAACATCATAAAGGCATTCAACAACTTTATCCATAATCGCCCGGCTGTGGGCGCAACGCTGGCACCTATCGCAACGTTTATTGGTATGTATGGTGCCTCTACTGCAGGTCAGATCCTGTTCCAGGCTTATTTCAAGAATGCAAAGATCTCCGGCATTGTGGGTATGATCTCCTACTTTGGCGTTTTCATCTTCAGTCCTTTTGTGAGCCGTATCGTCAAGCGCTTTGGCAAGAAAGAAGCCGTGACCTTTGGTTCGGTTGTCTGTGCGCTGGCATACGTCCTGATGCTGGTTCTGCCCATCACACCGGACGGCCGGGGTCTCAGCCTTTATGTCCTGTGTCAGATCATTGCAATGCTGGGCGGCGGTATCGGAAGCTGCCTGAGCTGGTCTCTGATGGCAGATGCGATCGATTATAACGAGTGGAAATTTGGTGTGCGAGAAGAAGGCACTACCTATGCACTGCACTCCTTCTTCCGTAAGCTTGCACAGGGCATCGGACCTTCTCTGGGCCTTGTTCTGGCAACCAAACTGGGCTATGATGCATCTCTGAAGGCTGCACAGACGATCGAAGTGGCAACCCGGATGCGCTATCTGGTGCCGGTCATGTATCTGGGAAGCTATATCGTGATGATCATTGCGTACGGCGTGGTGTTCAATCTGGATAAAAAGACCCTGGCGCAGATGGAAAGCGATCTGAAAGAACGCCGGGCAAAGAACGAAAAGTAAAGGATCTTATAATCAGAGGAATAGAAGAACGGGGAAACTTCTGATAAGATTATAAAAAGCCCTCCTTTCGCTTGAGCGACGGGAGGGCTTTTTTTTTTCAGTTGATCAGAATTGTCATCATCTCAGCGCAGGGGACCACGAAGCCGAACCCGAAGAAGAACAGCAGGTCGAGCACAAACTTCCAGAGCCGGACAGCAGGGGAGCAGAAGTTCATGGAGCGGGTGAAGGAGGCACCTATCTCACCCCAGTGTCGGTAGTAGCCGGTCTGCTCAAAGTTGTTCCAGAGCTCCAGCGAGAGAAATTCTATCCCGACGAACAATGGGAAAAACACCCAGGAGGCAAGCCAGCCGTCTGCTTGCAGGTTCCCATTGCTCAGGGTACGCCAGTGGACGGCCATCCGGCCCGGGCAGGCGAGGATGCCCCAGATGGCCAGTGCGGCACTGAGCCAAAACAAAACTGCCCGTACCGAGCGCCAGTCAATGGACTGTTGACGGCGCAGCAGGGTAAAGAAATCTTCCAGCGGGATTTCCGGTGCAATATCTGCTTCCTGCGGGTCACGGCAGTGCATCAGGTCAGAAAGGCTCAGGCCAAGAGCATCCGCAAGAGGCTCCAGCGTGTTGATATCCGGCAGACCGATTCCACGCTCCCATCGGCTGACAGCCTTATCCGTTACATGCAGCTGCTGGGCCAGCTCTGCCTGTGTTAATCCCTGTGACTTGCGCATCTGGGCGAGAAATGCCCCGAACGTTTTCGCATCCATTGTGTTCACATCCTTTGGAAAAAGGATAGCATACTACGCACCAAAAGGCAATCGACGCTTTGTTTACCTGCTCCAAAACACAAATCCCCCACCGCCTGTTCGGTCAATGGACAGGCAGCGGGGGATATTTTATATGGAGCTCAGAAGAAAAATGCTGGGATCAGAGCTTACAGCTGGGGGCCGGCAGAGACCAGAGCCTTGCCGTGCTCGTTACCCTCGTACTTCTTGAAGTTCTTGATGAAGCGGCCAGCCAGATCCTTGGCCTTCTCCTCCCACTGGGAAGCGTCGGCGTAGGTATCGCGGGGATCCAGGATGCCGGTGTCAACACCGTTCAGGACGGTGGGAACCTCGAAGTCGAAGTAGGGGATCTTCTTGGTGGGCACGTTGTTGATATCGCCGTTCAGGATAGCGTCGATGATACCACGGGTGTCCTTGATGGAGATGCGCTTGCCGGTGCCGTTCCAGCCGGTGTTGACCAGGTAAGCCTTAGCGCCGCTCATCTTCATCTTCTTGACCAGCTCCTCAGCATACTTGGTGGGGTGCAGCTCCAGGAAAGCCTGGCCGAAGCAAGCGGAGAAGGTGGGGGTGGGCTCGGTGATGCCGCGCTCGGTGCCAGCCAGCTTGGCGGTGAAGCCGGACAGGAAGTAGTACTGGGTCTGCTCGGGGGTCAGGATAGAGACGGGAGGCAGAACGCCGAATGCGTCAGCAGACAGGAAGATGACATTCTTTGCAGCAGGTGCAGAAGAGATGGGGCGGACGATGTTCTGGATGTGGTTGATGGGGTAGGACACACGGGTGTTCTCGGTGACAG
>ERZ506742.813-NODE-813-length-9502-cov-3.38711_pt1 | contig 9502 bp, 8 predicted proteins | sample MGYA00512570_ERZ506742 | MGnify/ENA metagenome assembly ERZ506742 | reverse complement strand
GATTGACTATTCTGCCCTGGCGCAAATTCGCCGGGAGGCCGCCATCACCCAGGATAAGCTTGCCACCGAGGAGGAGATGGAGGAGGAAGCACCCCCGGCGGTGCAGCCGCCCCCGCCCCAGCCCGAGGCGCTGCCGGGGGACTGCCCCCTGGACAAGACCCAGTACCGCCTGATGCAGAACCTTTTGTATGGCGGGGATACCAGCTGGGTGCAGCGGGAGGGAAAGATGGTGTCCGTTTTATTGGACAGTATCAATGAGATACTATATGAGACCTTCCAGGATGCCGTGATTGAAGACCAGCAGGTGGTGGAAGACTATATTGATGAACTGAAAGAGATGGTTAAACCGTGAAGATACCAAAGCGAATTGCCCAGGCGCTGATGAACTCCCTCAAGGGCGGCGTGGTGCCTCGGGTGGGACTGAACTATGTGACCGTGGGGCGCACGGCGGAGATTGATGCCCTGCTGCGGGATGTGGAGATGATTGCCGAGGGCGGCGCTTCCTTCCGCTTCATTGTGGGCAAGTATGGCAGCGGCAAGAGCTTCCTGCTGCAAACCATCCGCAACTATGTAATGGCAAAGAATTTTGTGGTGGTGGATGCAGACCTCTCCCCGGAGCGGCGGCTGCAAGGCACCCGGGGGCAGGGACTTGCCACCTACAAGGAGCTGATCCGCAATATGTCCACCAAGACAAAGCCGGAGGGCGGGGCGCTGAGTCTGATTCTCGACCGGTGGATCAGCAGCGTGCAGCAGCAGGTGCTCAGCAAAAGCGACCTGTCGCCCACCGACCCGGCGCTGCAAAAGCAGGTAGAGAAGCGGATTTCCGCCGTGATTGGCTCCCTCAACGAGATGGTGCATGGCTTCGATTTTGCCCGGCTGCTGACCCTTTACTACCAGGCCTACTGCAATGACGATGACGAAACCAAGGCAAAAGTGCTCAAATGGTTCCGGGGCGAATACAGCACCAAGACGGAAGCCCGGGCAGAGCTGGGGGTGGGCATCATCATCACCGATGATGACTGGTACGAATACCTCAAGCTCTTTGCCGCCTTCCTCAAGCAGGCGGGCTATGCCGGAATGCTGGTGCTGATTGACGAGCTGGTGAACATCTATAAAATTCCCAACGCCATCACCCGGCAATATAACTATGAAAAGATTCTCACCATGTACAATGATGCCATGCAGGGCAAGGCGCACCACATTGGCTTCCTGCTGGGCGGCACGCCCCAGTGCATGGAGGACCCCCGGCGGGGCGTTTATAGCTATGAGGCCCTGCGCTCCCGGCTGGCAGAGGGGCATTTTTCCGGGGAACACAAGGATTTGCTCTCCCCGGTGATTCGGCTGCTGCCGCTGACCAACGAGGAAATGCTGATTCTCATTGAGAAGCTGGCGGACATCCATGCGGGGCTGTATGAATACCAGCAGATTGTCACCCAGCAGGACATGGTGGACTTCATCCAGGTGGAGTTTGGGCGCATTGGCGCAGACAGCCACATCACCCCCCGGGAAGTGATTCGGGATTTCATCGAGGTGCTGGACATTGTCTATCAGAATCCCCAGGTGAAGGTGCGGGAGCTACTGGGCAGCGACCAGTTCCACTATGCCCAGAATGCCGTCCTGGAAGAAACCGCCGGCGGCAGCTTTGCGGAGTTTGAAATTTAACGAGGCGTGATTGCTTTGACATTCACCGCCCGCCGTTCCCCGGTGCGAAGCACCCTTGGCTCCACCTCTGGGGGAGCTGTCAGCCCGAACGGGCTGACTGAGGGGGTGTACCCCGTTGGTTGCTGAAGCCTGCGTTTTCCACCGCACTCCGTAGGGGAGGCTCTTAGCCTCCCGCAACGTTGGATTTTAGCAAGCATTTCGTGAATCGCACACGCCCTGTAGGGGTCGCCTAGCAGGCGACCCGAGCGGCGCAGCCGCCTTCCACGCAACCGAGTGCTTCGATGTATGATATTCGCCAAAATCTTCTGAGTTCTTGGCTTTTTAACCATGGAATGATTGCCACCGGCAATCATAATTTTGAAAGATTCGCTGCGCTCTGCAGCACCCTTCCAGGGGAGCCGAGGGCGCTTCGCGCCGTAGGTGGGGTGCTTCATCAGCCATAAAACCGATTTACAAACAACGATTGGAGTTGTCTATGAGTAACGCCTTTGACCGCTATGCGCCCTTTGTGCAGGAATTTATCTACCGCAATGACTGGCAAAAACTGCGAGCCATTCAGGTGGCGGCGGCGGATGCCATCTTCAATACCGATGACAATTTGCTGCTCACCGCCTCCACCGCCTCTGGAAAGACCGAGGCGGCATTTTTTCCAATCATCACGCTGCTTTCGGAAAATCCCCCGACTTCGGTGGGGGCGATTTACATCGGCCCGCTGAAAGCCCTGATCAACGACCAGTTCGGGCGGCTCAATGAGCTGTGCGCCCAGGGGGACATTCCCGTGTGGCACTGGCATGGGGACGTGGCGCAGAGCCACAAGGCCAAAATGATGAAGCACCCCTCCGGCATTTTGCAAATCACCCCGGAAAGCCTGGAAGCCATGCTGCTGCACAAGCACGCCGCCATTCCCAGGCTGTTTCATGACCTGCGGTTTGTGGTGATTGACGAGGTGCATTCCCTGCTGCGCGGCGACCGGGGCGGGCAGACCCTGTGCCTCATTGAGCGGCTGAGCCGATTGGCGGGGGTGAATCCCCGGCGCATCGGTCTGTCCGCCACCATCGGTGACCCGGAGCAATGCGGCGAATTTCTCTCCCTGGGGACGGGTCGCCGCACCCTCATCCCCAAAGTGCCGGCGGAAAAGAGCCGGTGGCGGCTGAGCATGGAGCTTTTTTATGTAAAGGACGTGCAGGCCGGGGCAGAGCGCACCGACATCGAAGCGCTGGCACCGCTGGACGATGCCACCGACAAGGCACCCCAGAATGCCGACCCGGGGCTGGGGTATATTTTTGAACACACCCGGGGGAAAAAGTGCCTGGTGTTCGTCAATTCCCGGGAGGAATGCGAAACCGTCACCACCACTCTGCGCCAGTATTGCGAAAAGAACCGTGAGCCGGATCGGTTTCTCATTCACCATGGCAATCTGTCCGCCGCCTACCGGGAGACGGCAGAAATGATGATGAAGGATGACCAGGTGCAGATGACCACCGTGACCACCGCCACCTTGGAGCTGGGCATCGACATCGGGCGCTTGGAACGAGCCTTTCAGATTGATGCCCCCTGGACGGTGTCTTCCTTCCTGCAACGGATGGGGCGCACCGGTCGGCGGGGAACGCCGCCGGAAATGTGGTTTGTCATGCGGGAGGACGAGCCGGAGGCACGGGCCATGCTGCCCACCACCATTCCCTGGAAGCTGATGCAGGGCATTGCCCTGGTGCAGCTGTACTTGGAGGAGCGCTGGGTGGAGCCGCCCCGGCTGAACCGGCTGCCCTATAGCCTGCTGTATCACCAGACCATGTCCACCCTGGCTTCCTGCGGGGAGCTGTCCCCCGGGGCGCTGGCGGAGCGGGTGCTGCCGCTGCACTATTTCCACCGGGTGAGCCAGGAGGATTTTCGGGTGCTGCTGCGGCATCTATTGGACATTGACCACATCCAGCGCACCGAGCAGGGCGGGCTGATTGTGGGACTGGCAGGGGAGCGGGTGGTCAACTCCTTCCGGTTTTACGGCGTGTTCCAGGAAAATGAGGAATACACCGTCCGCAGCGACGGGCAGGAGCTGGGCACGGTGGTGCTGCCGCCCCCGGTGGGGGAAAAGCTTGCCATTGCCGGACACGTCTGGACGGTGCTGGACATTGACCACCCCCGGCATCTTGTTTACTGCGAAATGGTCAAGGGCAGCATCCCCGCCTATTTCGGTCAGTGTCCCGGAGATTTGCACACCCGGATATTGCAGCGAATGCGCCGGGTGCTGCAAGAGGACAACAGCTATCCCTATCTGATGAAAAATGCGGTGGCACGGTTGCAGCAGGGGCGCTTTACTGCCGCCCATGCTGGGGTGTGTGACCGGACGCTGGTGAACATGGGCGGGAGTATGTGGTGTCTGCTGCCCTGGGTGGGGACTTACGGCTTTTTGGCGCTGGAACGGTTTTTGAAAATCAGATGCGGGGAGCGGCTGGGGCTGAAAAACTTCGATTCCGCCCGCCCCTATTATATGCAGTTTACCATGAAGGTGGGGCGGGAGGAATTTTTCCACATTGTCCGGGAGGAGATTGAAAAGCCCCTGGACCCGCTGGAGCTTGTGTACCCCAAGGAGCTGCCGGTGTTTGACAAATACGATGAATATTTGCCGGAGGCACTGGTGAAAAAGGGCTTTGCCCAGGGGGTGCTGGATGTGGAGGAAATGAAGCAGATTGTCAGGGGCTGGGAGACTTAGCGCCCGGTTCTCGCAGCGCCATTGTAGGGGAGGCTCTTAGCCTCCCGAAGCGGCGAAGCCGCTCAACATTCAACGAACCTCTCAGTTGTGTGAGCTTCGGGAGGCTGCGAGCCTCCCCTACTGCGTGGAATACAAAAGGAGGAAATATGGGCAGAGAATATGAACTGAAATACCGGGCGAATCCGGCGGTGCTGGAAGTCATCCAGGGGGATTTTTCCGGATTTCACACCATCACCATGGAAACCATCTATTATGACACGCCGGACGGCATCCTGGGACGGCTGCACTGGACGGTGCGGCGGCGGCTGGAAAACGGGGTCAGCGTCTGCACCGTGAAGACCAATCTGCCCGACGGCAGCCGGGGCGAGTGGGAAGTGGAAGCGGATGAGATGACGGAAGCCCTGCCCCGGCTGGTTTCCATGGGTGCCCCGGAGGCGCTGCTCGCCTATAGCGCCCGGGGCTTGCGCCCCACCTGCGGTGCGCGCTTTACCCGGAACGCCGCCATGGTCAACGGCGGGCGCTCTGAGCTGGCGCTGGACAGCGGCGTGCTGCTGGGCGGCGGGAAAGAGGAGCCGCTTTATGAGGTGGAGGTGGAGCTGAAGCAGGGGACGGACGAGGAGACGGCCTGTTTTGCCAAAGCCCTGGCCGAAAAATACGGCCTTGTGCCCCAGCCCAAAAGCAAGCTGGCCAGAGCCAGGGCGCTGATACCAAACTCTAAATAAAATATCCATAAAGATATTTTCTCTGCCCGCAGGGCAAAGAGTTTGCATCAGACGTGTTTTGCGATTTTTTCCTTATAAATCGCAAAACTGGCAGCGCTGCCAAGCGATGAATGGTATGACAAAATAAAACCGCCCTGCAGGAAGCGGAGCAGTTGACAAAACGTAAAATCCGGGGGATAGTAAAAGTACGGAGGGTGCTGCCAGGAGGGCGGTTACTTCTTTTTATCAGTCTCTATCCTGGCGAGCCAGAGAGATCACTGCAATGATAACCATGCAGAAAGCAAAAATTCCTTCCCGTGTAACCATGCACAGCACCTCCACTCTATGTGGATTGGGGGCAAGGAAAATAAAAGGGCACGGCTTACCGAAAGGCAGCCGTGCCCTGTTTGCAGTTCTGCAAAAACGCTTTATTCTTCGCGGCTGTCCGGCGTGTGGACAACGCAGACGATTCCCGCAATCATGGAAAACACAATGGCACCGCCCATGGAGTCATTTACAGATGCACCCACGAAAAAGCCGACAAAAACGGCCAGCGCTATCATGATAGCCGATTGTAAGCACTGAAATTATCCCTTTAAGCCCCGTGCCTGTCGATCCATGTCTTCCACAACAATGTCATAAATCTCGCCCAGTTGGGAACAATATTCCAGCACCTTCCAAGGCTCGTTGGTGTGGAAGTGAATCTTAATCAGTTCTTCGTCGCCAACGGCCAGCAGGCAGTCTCCCTTAAAATTGGCTCTGAAATAGTCATTGATTTCATCTTCGTCAAGGTCTTTGCCTTCAATCAAAAGCTGTGTGTCATATTTATATTCCAGCATTTTTATTCCCTCCAGATTCGTTTTGCTGTCCTTCTGCCATGAGTATACCATATCCGAAGCCCTATTGCAACAGGCGGATAAACCCAAAGCATCTGTACCGCCGATACCGGACACCCGGTATCGGCGGTACAAATCAATCAGGCATTGGGGGATTTTTCAGTGCTTCTTTTTCAGGTATGCAATGGCAGCGCCTGCCAGGGTTACGCCGCCCAGCACCATCAAAATGGCGGCAAGATGCCCGCCGGTGCTGCCGGTGACAAAAATCGCGGTGGGGCCGTCGGCACCGCCGATGATGCCGAGGGTGGAACTTTCCGTGGCGTTCAGAACTGCACCCCACACCAACAGCAGGATGCCCACGGCGGAAAGAATGACAAACCAGATTTTCTTCATAAAATGCACCCCCGTATTCAGATTTCCAGCGAAGCTTGCCAGCAGCCGGAAATGGTGAGGGGCTGATCTGCCTTCTTTTCTGCCACAAAGGCGGTGATGTTCAGCAGATACTGCCACGGTGCCAGCCCCTCGGTCTCCAGGGGAATGGCAGCTTGTCCGCTGACCACCTGGGCGGCAGGGGCAGAACCCTCTTTCACCAGGGTTCCCTGGCTGTCCAGGATTTGATAGGACGCAATGCCCAGCTGCTCCGCTTCGTCATAGGGCTTCTGCTGGGGATTCAGGAAGGTAACAAGCAGCTGCTCCTCCATCTGAACGGTGATTTCGTTGGTTGCGTGTACATAGGCAACCCCCACAACATTGCCGCGGTTGTCGGTGATGTCCTGATAGCTGCCGGCCTGGGCGGCGGCATCGACGGCGGGAGCGGAGGGAGCGGCGGGCTTAGAGCATCCGGTGAGCACCAATATCAGGCAAATGAGCATTGCCATCCGTTTTTTCATAGGGGGTTCCTCCTTTGCGGTTTTTTCAAATGCTATTGCCATTATACCGCACCCGCCCCCTTCCGACAACATAAGAATTTATTAAGGTTGCAGCCGCCGGAGGGGGGAGCTGGGGCGGTTGCATCATTGTAGAAATCCACCAGGAGAAACATGAAAGCCCCCACAGCGAACTGTGAGGGCTTCTGATTGTGTCAAAAACGAAAGGTTACCGGGCGGGGGAGAGCACCAACGTATCGGTATACACCCGGTGCGTCCATAACCAAACGGGAACACCCAAAGCTACCGTGTGCTTCCGGTTTCTTCCGCAAAAACGTTACCGGGCGGGTCAGGGAACCAATGGATCGGTATACGCCCGGTGCGTCCATAGCCAAATGGGAACGCCAAAAGCTATCGTGTGCTTCCGGTTTCTTCCGCAAAAACGTTACCGGGCGGGTCAGGGAACCGGCGTATTGGTACACGCCCGGTGCGGCACTAATTAAGCGTAGAAGTCGCGGATTTTCTTGGCTCTGCTGGGATGGCGCAGCTTCCGAATGGCCTTGTTCTCAATCTGGCGAATCCGTTCCCGGGTCACGCCGAAAATCTGACCCACTTCTTCCAGGGTGTGGGTGCGCCCGTCGTACATACCAAAGCGCATCCGCAGCACGTCCGCCTCTCGCTCGGTGAGGGTGCCCAGAATCTCCTTCAGCGCCTCTGCCAGCAGGGCGTTGGAGGTAGCGTCGGCGGGGCCGGGGGTACGCTCGTCCTCCACGAAGGAGCCGATGGAGGTGTCTTCTTCGTCACCCACCGGGGTGTCCAGGCTCAGGGTGTCGGCAGCGGTACGGTTTGCCTCGATGATTTTCTCAACAGGCAGCCCCAGCTCCTTGGCAATTTCTTCCACAGTGGGTTCACGCCCCAGCTCCTGCACCAGCTTGCGGTTGCAGCGGGTGGCCTTGTTGATAACCTCCACCATATGCACGGGAACCCGGATGGTTCTCGCCTGGTCGGCAATGGCACGGGTGATGGCCTGCCGAATCCACCAGGTTGCGTAAGTAGAGAATTTGTTGCCCTTGGTCCAGTCGAACTTGTCAACGGCACGAATCAGACCGGTGTTGCCCTCCTGAATCAAATCCAGGATGTGCAGACCCCGTCCGGAATATTTTTTAGCAATGGACACCACCAGCCGGAGGTTTGCTTCGGTGAGCTTGTTCTTGGCCTCCTGGTCGCCTTCGGAAATCCGCTTTGCCAGCTCCACTTCCTCCTCGGCGGACAGCAGCTTCACCTGGCCAATTTCTTTCAGATACATCCGCACCGGGTCATCCAGGCTGTATTCGGCAGCCAGATCCACCGGGTCAACCAGTTCTTCTTCCTCCAGGCCGCGCAGGTCGATGTCGCCGTCCATCATGTCCAGGCCGTCGTCCAGTGCGCCGCCCAGCACGTCCAGACCGTCGTCCAGCGCATCCAGGTTGGAGGTGGTAATCTGGATGTTCATGGCCTCAAAGCGGTCGTAGATTTCTTCAATTTTGTCGGGGGAGAGATTCATCTTGGACAGGACATTGTTCAGGTCTGTGTCCCGAATCATGCCTTCCTTCTTGCCTTGTGCAATCAGCGCCTGCAAGGCTGCCTGCACATCTTCCAATTTCCCATTTTTCTTTGCAGTGCTCATATGCTACCCCTTTATCTCATAATCCTGTCAAATTTCGTATGCTGTAAGACTATACCCCATTTTCGCCCATTCGGCAAGGGCTTTTTGGAGTTTTTTTCTGATTTTCTGCCCGGGGACAGGAACAGTTTATGCCCCTTTTCTCAAAAGATACTGTTTACTTTTTGGGAAAATATCGATATAATAAATAAAATAGCGGTAGTACCGCTTTTCGGTGACGCTGCGGAGCGTGTACGCATCCATTGTTTTCCCAATCCGCCGGCGCGGATACAACGAATTGCCGCACACATTGACGAAACATTTCCCCAATTGAGGAGAATAGAATATGACCGATTTATCCCACATCCGAAATTTTTCCATCATTGCCCACATCGACCATGGCAAGTCCACCCTGGCAGACCGGCTCATGGAGGAGTGCAAGGCCATTGACCTGCGCCAGAAGGCGGAGCAGCTGCTGGATTCCATGGAGCTGGAACGGGAGCGGGGCATCACCATCAAGGCCACCGCTGTTCAGCTGGACTACACCGCCGACAACGGCGAAAAATATGACCTGAACCTGATTGACACCCCGGGTCATGTGGACTTCAATTATGAGGTTTCCCGCTCTCTCGCCGCCTGTGAGGGCGCTGTGCTGGTGGTGGACGCCAGCCAGGGCGTGGAGGCACAGACTTTGGCAAACACCTATCTGGCAGTGGATGCCGGGCTGGAGGTGCTGCCGGTGGTCAACAAGATTGACCTGCCCTCTGCCCGCCCGGCGGAGGTGAAGGCAGAAATCGAGGACATCATCGGCATCCCTGCCGAGGATGCCCCGGAAATCTCCGCCAAAAACGGCATCAACATTCATGCCGTGCTGGAAGACATTGTCAACAACATTCCCGCCCCCACCGGCGACCGGAATGCCCCCCTGCAAGCCCTGATTTTCGACAGCCAGTACGACAGCTACCGGGGCGTTATCGTCTATACCCGGGTGAAGCAGGGAACGGTGACCCCCGGCATGGACGTGAAGATGATGGCCACCGGCGCTGTGTATAAGGTGGTGGAGGTGGGCACCATGAGTCCCGTTGGAC
>ERZ506742.811-NODE-811-length-9509-cov-5.03755_pt1 | contig 9509 bp, 9 predicted proteins | sample MGYA00512570_ERZ506742 | MGnify/ENA metagenome assembly ERZ506742 | reverse complement strand
TTTCCATCAAGCACGGCCTGTGCATGGCAAACGGCGTGGGTGTGGTGGACAGTGACTACCGCGGGGAACTGAAGGTGCCAATGATCAATCTGGGCACCGAGGCCTATACCATCCAGCCCGGTGAGCGTGTGGCACAGCTCTGCATTGCACCGGTGTATACCGCTGCCTTTGCTCAGGCGGCCGAACTGGGGGATACCCAGCGCGGCGCTGGCGGCTTTGGCTCAACGGGGAAGTGAAGCGTATGAAAGATCTGATCCTGGCTTCCCAGAGCCCCCGCCGGAAAGAACTGTTGAGCCTGTACACGACGGATTTTACCGTCTGTGTCAGCGATTTTGACGAGGATGCCGTGACGGCGGATACCCCCGCCCGGCTGGTGGAGCAGCTTGCCCGGGGCAAGTGCCTTGCTGTGGCCAAGGAACACCCCGGTGCCGTGGTGCTGGGCTGCGATACCGTGGTGGATGTGAACGGCGAGGTGTTCGGCAAGCCTCACAGCCCGGACGATGCCAGAAGGATGCTCCGTGCGCTGTCCGGTGCGACCCACTATGTGCACACCGGTGTCTGCGTTTCCGATGGCACCCGCACCGAGAGCTTTGTGGATACCTGCAAGGTCACCTTCTTCCCGCTGAGCGAGGAGGAGATCGAGCGGTACGCCGCCACAGAGGAGCCCTACGATAAGGCCGGTGCCTACGCCATCCAGGGCCGCGCGGCGGTCTGGCTGGATGCCATTGAGGGTGATTATTACACCATTATGGGCCTGCCCGTCAGCCGGACGGTCCGCCTGCTTGAACAGTTCTGACAGTTTGTGCGGCGGAACGCACAGAAAAATGAAAAATACGGAAAAACTTGACAAAACGCTTGAGAAAACGTTGACTTGCGGCTATAATAGAAACGTGTTATTCTGCGATAGGCGGTCAAACCCTGTGGAGTTTGGGCTGCTGTGCGTTTTGGAATAGACCGGAAATACGAAGGAGAGCTTCATTATGAGTTTTTTGTCAAAGGACGTTGGCGTTGATCTGGGTACTGCCAATACCCTGGTTTACATGAAGGGCAAGGGCATCATCATGCGGGAACCCTCGGTCGTGGCTGTGGATACCAAGACCGATGAGGTGCGCTGCGTGGGTGCTGAGGCAAAGGCTGTCATCGGCCGTACCCCCGGCAGCATCGTGGCAGTCCGCCCCCTGAAGGATGGTGTCATCGCCGATTTCGATATCACGGCAAATATGCTGGAAAACTTCCTGAAAAAGGCCTGCGGCAACAGCATGTTCTCCCGCCCCCGCGTGGTCATCTGCATCCCCTCGGGCGTGACCGAGGTGGAGCGCCGCGCTGTGCGTGAGGCGACCCTCAAGGCCGGTGCCCGTCAGGTCTCCGTCATTGAGGAGCCCATGGCCGCTGCCATCGGCGCGGGCCTGCCCATCAGCGAGCCCACCGGCAGCATGATCGTGGACATTGGCGGCGGCACCGCTGAGATCGCTGTCATCTCTCTGGGCGGCATCGTGGCCTCCCGCAGCGTCCGGATGGCCGGTGATATGTTCGATCAGGCCATCATCGCTTTCATCAAGCGCAAGTATAACCTGCTCATCGGTGAGCGTACCGCCGAGCAGATCAAGATCGAGATCGGATCGGCCTACCCCATGGACCCCGAGATGACCATGGAGATCAAGGGCCGCAACCTGGTGGACGGCCTGCCCAAGAACATCGTCGTCCACTCTGAGGATGTGCGCGAGGCCCTGCTGGAGTGCCTGGTCAAGATCACCAGCGCCATCAAGGAGACCCTGGAGCGCACCCCGCCTGAGCTGAGTGCCGATATCATCGACCACGGCATCACCCTGACCGGCGGCGGTGCCCTGCTGCGGGGCCTGGATCAGCTGATCCAGAGCGAGACCGGCATTGATGTCCATGTTGCGGAGGACCCGCTGGATTGCGTGGCCAAGGGTGCCGGTGCGGTGCTGGATCATGTGGATGTTCTGCACGACGTGCTGGACACCGATGGAGCTCACATGTAACGATGTAACAGAGGGTGCGGACGGCTCTGGGCTGTCCGCGCCCTTTTGCAATCGGAGGAAAACCCCTTGAAAGACTTTTTCGATACCTGGAAATTCAAGATCCTGGTGGGCATCGCGGTGTTTCTGGTGGGCATCATGGCCTACGCCGGTGCCAACGGCCGCCTGACTGCCGCTCCGCAGGAGCTGCTGAGCGTGGCGGCTGCTCCATTCCAGAAAGTGGCTGCTGTGGTCAGCGGCGGCGTGGCCTCCCTGTGGGAAAAGTACACCAGCATCGATGACGTGATGGCTGAGAACGAGACGCTCAAGGCCGAAAACGCCGAACTGCGCCAGCAGATGGTGGATTACGACCGCATCAAGGCCGAGAACCAGGCCTACAAGGCACTGGAAAGCATCCAGAGCCAGCGGCCCGAGATGAGCTATCTTTCCAGCTTTGTCATTGGCCGTGACCCGCTGGATTCTTTCTATGGCTTCACGCTGGACCGCGGCACGCTGGATGGCGTGGCCGTCAACGATGCCGTGGTCAGTGACCAGGGCTACCTGCTGGGCATGGTGGTGGAGGCTGAGCCCACCAGCTGCAAGGTGATGACCGTTCTTCACCCCAACTTCAATGCGGCGGGCGTGGTATCCCGCACCCGTGACAACGGCATCGTCACCGGCAGCTCCGAATATGCCGCCGATGGCCTGTGCGTGCTGACCAACCTTGCGCGCAACACCCTGACGGAGAAAAGTGACCAGGTGGTCACCACCGGGCTGGGCGGGGTGTTCCCGGCTGACCTGCTGGTGGGCGTGGTACAGGAACTGGTGCCCGAGGTCAGCGGCAAATCGACCATTGCCGTCATCAAACCCGGTACCGACCCCCGCACGGTGCGCCATGCGTTCATCATTACCAGTTTCTGAGGAGGGACCCTGATGGAATCACGCCGGAAACGCAGCCGGGGCCAGATCGTCAAATGGATCTGCTATGCGCTGCTGGGCCTTCTTTGTGCTGTTTTGCAGACCGCGCCCGGGCTGTTCCAGTTCGGGGCGGCAAAGCCGCTCTGGCTGCTGCCGCTGGCGCTGGCGGTCGCCGTGTTTGAGGGCGAGTTCGCCGGGGCTGTCTTTGGAGCGGTCTGCGGCCTGATGTGGGACTGGCTGGCCGGGCGCACCGTGGGTATGCTGGCGCTGGAGCTGCTGCTGCTCTGCTTTGCCGTTTCGGCGGTGATGCAGCTCTACTTCAAGAATTCGGCCGCAAACTTTGCACTCATTGCGTCTGCTGCCGCCCTGCTGGTGCTCACGCTGGACTGGCTGTTTTTTTACTACATGCCCGGTTACAGCGGCGCGGCCAGCCGCTGGCTGTGGTTCGTGCTGCCCACGGCGGCGCTCTCGGTGCCCGTCTGCTTCCCTCTGTTCGGGGTCGTGCGCCGCATCCACGAAGAATTTAAGATCGACAACGGCGTGGTGTAACGCACCCCGCGCCGGAAGGAGAATCCATGAACCAAGAAGAACGGAAAACCGCCATCCGGCGGATGCGTGTTCTGGTTGCCGCCGCCTGCATCCTCATGCTGCTGTATGGGCTGCGGCTCATCTTTTTGCAGCTGGTCAACGGGGACGATTTCAAATCCCAGGCCACCAACACCACCGACTACAAGTTTACGGTCACGGCGGCACGCGGTGACATTGTGGACAGCCGGGGGGAGCGCATTGCCACCAGCGTCACGGGCTACAACGTGGTGCTCAACAAGCTGCTGATGGGAGACGAAGATCTGGACGGGATGCTCCAGAAGATCGTCGAGCTGCTGCGTGCCAATGGTGAGAGCTGGAACGATACTCTGCTCATCAGCCAGCCGGATGCAGCGGGCAATTATATCTTTACCGCCGAAGAGGGCAGCACAAAGGATCAGAAAGCTCTTGCCGCCATGAAGGACAATCTTGGTTTACAGCAGTATGCAACGGCCAATGATGTGATGGAGAAGCTGGTGGAGGACTACGACCTTGCCAGCTATCCGCTGAGCTGGCAGCGCACGCTGGGCGGCATCCACTATGAGATGCAGCTGCAGGCGTTCTCCAATGTGAACAACTTTATCATGGCGGAAAACGTCAGCGAGGTCACCGTGGCGACCATCAAGGAGCATAGCCTCTCGCTGCCGGGTGTGGAGATCGTGGAAACGAGTACCCGCAGCTATGAGCAATCCACGGTGCTGCCCCATGTGCTGGGCCGGGTGGGCAAGATCACCGCTGAAAAGTGGAAGGTGACCGATGAAAACGGCCAGACCACCTACCCCCTGCGCGAAAAAGGCTACAACATGAACGACATCATCGGCATCTCGGGCCTGGAATCGGCCTATGAGGACGAACTGCGGGGTAAGGATGGCGTGGAGACCATCACCCGCAACTCCGATGGTGTCATTGTGGATACTGCCCTGACCACTGTGCCCGAGCCGGGCCACACCGTCCAGCTGACCATCGACAGCCGGTTCCAGAAGGCGGTGGACAAGGCACTGGCCGAGAACATCGACATGATCAACCGGGTCTACAACACCGGCAGCATGAAAGCTGCCGCCGGTGCCGCCGTGGTGCTGGATGTGAAGGACGGCAGTGTGCTGGCCGCATCCAATTACCCCAGCTTTGACCAGAACCTGTATGCCGCCCAGTACAGCGAGTACAGTGCCGACGAGAGCCTGCCCCTGTTCAACCGGGCGCTGCAGGGCCTGTATACTCCGGGTTCCACCTTCAAACCCGCTGTGGCGATCGCCGCGCTGGATACCGGGCTCATTAACCGCTATTCCACGGTCAACTGTACCAGGGTCTATACCTACTATAAGGATTACCGCCCCAAATGTACACAGCACGGCCATGGCAACGGCCCCATTGATGTGGTCAACGCAATCAAGTGGAGCTGCAATATCTTCTTCTATGATGTGGGCCGCCGCCTGACCAGTGATGTCTACGATGCCTACGCCTATAAGCTGGGCCTGGGCCAGCGCACCGGCGTGGAGGTCAGCGAGGCCACAGGCCACCTGACCACCAAGAACGACTCCAACTATATGGAATCCCTGGATATCCAGGCGGCCATTGGCCAGGGCAACACGGTGGTCACGCCAGTGCAGCTGGCGACCTATGCCGCCACCATTGCCAACCGGGGAACCCGTTATCGTACCCACTTTGTCAAGGCGATTTTGGATTCCAACACTGGTGAAGTGCTGCAGGAGACCCAGCCCGAGGTCATGGATGTGATTGAGGACAAGGGGGAGACCTTTGATCTGATACAGCAGGGAATGATCGGCGTGTCTCAGACGATCTCCGCATTGGCGAACTACCCGTATACCATCGCCTGCAAGACCGGTACCCCCCAGCGCAGTGAGGGTTACTATTCCGGCAGCAGCTATAGGCATTACACCAATACCATGATGATCGCGTACGGCCCGACAGAGGATGCCCAGATCGCAATTGGCATTGTTGTGGAATACGGCGGCGGCGGTGCCCGTGCTGGTAACCTGATGGCGGATATCTTCAACGCCTACTTCGCCATGCAGGACGGCACCCTGAATGAGGATGGCACCATCGGCAAGCAGGAGACCGCCGCAGACAGCACCCCCGCTGACCAGACTGCCCCCGCCCAGACCGAAACCGGCGCGGATGCGGCAGCGGATACGGCCACAGATCCCGCCGCAGGCACCACGGATGCTGCTCAGGAAACCGCACCTGCCGGGCAGGATGCTTTAGACAATTGAAGAAGGATAAAACGCTGAAACACTGCTTTTGGTGAATTCTGGCGCTTTTTTCCGAAAAAAGTATGAAGTTTGTCTAAAAAACGGTTGTAAAAGAACGGAAACTGTGATACTATGATATATGCAAGAAAATGCCCACTGGCAAAACAAAGGAGAGGTTGACCGATGACGATTGCACTGATTGCGCATGACTCCAAAAAAGAGCTGATGGTTCAGTTCTGTACGGCGTATTGCCGGATTTTGAGCCAGCATAAATTGGTGGCTACGGGCACCACCGGCAAGCTGATCTCTGAGGCAACGGGTCTGCAGATCCAGCGCTTTCTGGCAGGTGTTCAGGGCGGTGATCAGCAGATCGCATCCCGCATTGCCTGCAATGAGGTCGATCTGCTCCTGTTCTTCCGCGATCCGATCAACGCAAAGCCCAGCGAGCCCAACGAGATGACCCTGCTGCGCCTGTGTGATGTGCATAACATCCCGCTGGCCACCAACATCGCCACCGCGGAGGTGCTCATCCACGGTCTGGAGCGTGGAGATCTGGATTGGCGGGATATCGTCCACCCGCAGAACTGAAAACTGGAATAAAACACAAGCCCCCGCATGTTGGCCGGAAAACCAACGTGCGGGGGCTTTTTTGCATCCCTGTGATGTTACAGGAACGTGACGGTTTCAGACAGAGGCTTGCGGGAGCTGTGGTTGGGCAGGGGGCCTGCACCCTCGGCAGCGTGGCCCAGATCAAGAAGCATCACGATCTCCTCGTTTTCGGGCAGACCCAGCGCTTTTGCCAGCTTGTCCGGGTCAAAAAAGTTGACCCAGCAGCTGTCTATGCCTGCATTGGCAGCGCCCAGCAGCAGGTGGGTGGCCACGATGGCGGCATCCTCCATGCCGGAGTTCATCCGCTCGCCGGGGTAAGTAAAGGTGTGGTTCTTGTCATAGGCGACCACCAGACAGATGGGGGCACCGTAGCGGCAGGGAGTGACAGCATCGATCTTTGCCAGCCCCTCTTCGGACTGAACGACGTAGATGCGCTGTTCCTGGGTGTTCTTGGCGGTGGGTGCCAGCCGACCGGCTTCCAGAATGGTGTGGAGTGCTGCAGCGTCTACCTTGCCTGCACCAAAATTTTTGCAGGAATACCGCTGTGCAATAAGCTGAGTGAATTCCATAACGATCTCCTCCTGACTTGGATTGGACGGAACAGAGCGCCGCTTGCGGGTGCTCTGTTATGCTGATTATACCACACTGCGCCGGTGGCGCAACCCTTAAAAGAGGTCCAGCATGTTGTCCAGATAGATCGCCTCCCGGACGTGGATCTGATACTCCGGCCGGGTCAGATAATAGAGCAGAAACTCCAGCACCAGCGCGCTGCCCAGCCCGCGCCCTTCCAGCTTGAAATTGGAAAAGCCCAACGGCAGATAGCGCTCCCGGATGTCCGCAGTGCCGATGAACCCGGGGTTTTCCATCGCCTTGGAAAAGCGGTAGCCCTCCTGCGCGCCGGGGGCGGTGCACCGATGTTCGCAGACCTCCCCCAGATTTTTGCGGCTGACGGCTTCGTAGCAGCGCCTGCGCTCGGTGCAGCCGAACCAGCAGCACTCGTTGCAGAGAAATTCTACCTTGTCCTTTTCGGGCTGGGAGAGCGTATCCAGGGCATCGAAGGACTTGTTCAGCCGGAAGTCCGGCACGACATACCGGAACTCCGGCCGCCGGACCTCTGCCTGAAACGCCTGAAAATCCGTCAGGACCTTGGTGGTGGAGGATACGAGATAAAGCTCCGGGTAATGCTGCTGCAGGTAGTTCAAAAGCAGCTCGGAGTGGACGATGACCCCATTCTGCACAGTGCCCCGCTGGGCAAACTGCTGACACACTGCGTTGCATTTCCGGTCTGAGAGGTGCTCCGGGCGGAGCAGGGAATTGCTGAATGTGAGCCGGGCAGAGATGCCGTATTCCTGGGTCAGGGCCAGAACCTCGGCGGGGGAGTGCTCCCCGGCCTCCACGCGGCCCCCGCCCCAGATGCAGTCCGGCGGAGCGCCGTAGATGGAGCCGATCTCGCACCAGTCATAAAAATATTCCCGGTGCTCCCGGAACAGGGGCAGGAACAGGCGGTAGAGCTCGTAGAACTCGAACAGTCCGGGCAGGTGATAGCAGGCGGTGTGTTTCATTCTCAGATTTCCTCGGTGTCAGAAGGTGCGGCGGTGATATCCCGGTAAAAGATCGCCCAGGCCGCTTCCTCGTAGGGGTGCAGAAAGAAAAAGCCGGCGCTCAGCGGGATGGACAGCAGGATCAGCGGAACAAGGACCGTATCCGCCGAGTGGGTGAAGGCAAAGACGAGAGAGAAACCAATCAGCATGGGCAGGGTGCAGAGCAGCTCCCAGCCCAGAAAGCTGAGATCGAGGCAGAACAGCCGCCACTTGTTGCCGTCCATGATGCGCCGGGATTCAGTGATGGCTTCGTTGGCCGTCAGGCCGGGGTGCTCAGCCATGATATAGGGGGTCATGGCATAGCTGTAGGCTTTTACCACGCCGGGGATGAACAGCAGCAGCGACCAGAGCGCCACATAAAGCCCCTGCAGGAAATTCATGCAGAAGCCGTCCCACAGGCGGTGCTTCTGGGAAGCGAGGTCGGAGAGGACAGCGTCCCTGCCGTCTGCAAGGTTCAGGTTGAACCGGGCGTAGCCCAGCCGCACCGCACCGCCCACGATGACGGTGAACACTGCCCAGGCAAGAATGCAGATCACGAGAACCGCCAGCACGCCGCCGCTGCCGGTGGAAAGCAGCCCGGCAAACCCCGGGGTGTCGCCGTTGGCGTTCTGGCTCATGTTGGAGATGACCCTGTCTGAGCTGCTCACAATATTAGCTCCCAGCAAACTGGCGATCAGTCCGGCCAGAACAGCTGTCTTCCATCTGCCGCGCAGGGCATCCAGCGCAAGGGCACGATAATCAGCAGAAAATTTCATAGAGCTTTCCTCCTGTCTGTAATGGAGATCGTTCGTTGAAAAACGGCAGCTGCCGTTTTATACAGGATACGTTTCAGCCTGCACAAAAATTGCAGCCGGGACTTCTTTTGCAAAGGCTCATCCCCGGGCATCCTGCCGGGTGGTGCTGAAATATTCTTTGGGGGTCATACCGTACTCCTTTTTAAAGGCGCGGAAAAAGTGGTTATAGCCCCCGAAACCGCTGGTCTTGTACACCTCGGTGATGGGCAGGCCCTGCTCAATGAGGGCGCAGCAGCGGTCCAGCCGCGCCTTTACGATGTAGCGGTGCACGGTCTGGCCGGTCTGGCGTTTGAATTCCCGGGCAATGTGCTCCCGGGAGACGAAAAACTCCTTTTCCAGACGCTCCAGCGTCAGATCCTCGGTGAGGTGCGACTGAATAAACAGGAATACCTCATCCAGCATTAGGTGGTGGCGGCTGACAGAAGCGGTGTGGAATTCGGCATGGATGCAGGCACGCAGTGCCAGCACCACGAACATCTGCAGGATGCCGTGCTCGAACGCCGCCGCGCCGAACTGGCTGCTCTCCTGGGGGAGCACCAGCAGCTTCCGGGCAAGATTTTTCAGCAGCATATAGATCTGGCTGTCCGGCCGAACAGCCACCTGCCGGAAGGGCACCACGTTGAAGCTTTTTTCAAAGTCAGTGTCCTCATCCGACAGCTGCGCCAGCATCTGGGGAGACAACTGCACCCGGATGATCTCCAGCGGGCCGTAGGCTCCGGCATATTCCAGCCTGCCGCCCTGCCCGGGCTTGAGGATGATCAGGTTCTGCTGCTGGGCGGGCAGCACCACCTCGCTGCACCGGAACACACCGCT
>ERZ506742.749-NODE-749-length-10061-cov-4.05926_pt1 | contig 10061 bp, 8 predicted proteins | sample MGYA00512570_ERZ506742 | MGnify/ENA metagenome assembly ERZ506742 | reverse complement strand
TATATATAAATAAAATATAATAAAAATTATTAGTATCGCAGCAAAGTCTAATATCAAACCAGCTACTTTTGTTTTAACAAAAGATTTCATCTGTTGCTTATTTCTTTTTACTCTATATTCTCTGTATGTTTTTGACCACCGATTTATCAAAACTCTCCACGATTGAAACATTTTTTTTTCATGTGCGTAATCCCTTAAAGTTAACAACTTTGTCAAATACTCATTTTCTCTATTAATAGATGAAATCTCAACATCAAATTCATAACTATCTTCGCCAAATTTTACTGAATAATATACCAGTGGAATTGATACGAGCATTAAAACAAACATCGACCACCATACTCGTTCCCCAACAATCAATAACAATGAGCCAATTTGAATAATAAGTTCTACAAAGCCAACAAATGCAACAAAAGCATTTGTAATTTTTTCTGCAAAATTACTAGATACTCGGTATATTAAATCACAGGTTTCCGACTCCTCATAATTTTCAATTCCTATTTTCCTTTTCTTTTCTATAATAATCTCATAAAATGATGGCAATACATCCAATTTTATAAGTTGGCTTACTCGATAATCCAAGTTTTCAACAACCCATTCGAACGAAAAAGCAACCGCTAGTAAAGTGACAATCCAAATTATTTCAGTTTTACAAAAATTTTCTTCTTGAATAGAAAACATCATAATGTCAATAAATTTCTCTATACAAAGAATGGTTACCATCGGTACAAATGAACAAATTAATTTAAGTAATATATACGTTAAAGTATTTTTTTTAGAAAATCTCAACGGATACTGTAAGAATGGTTTAATTCTTTCATTACACTTATTAACTATGTTTCGTAATTTTTTTAAATGCTTCCATATTTTCATAATATTTTATCCTATTTTCGAACAAGGCATTATCTCCTTCGCTTAAGGTGAACATTAACTCAATAATTCCTTCCAGATTATCCTTGCAATTCGGGCAAGGTGCTAGATATGTATTACTCTCATAAAAAGTTTCTCCTCTACATCCCCCACCGCAATAATACTTAACCGGACATGCTTTACATTTCTTGCCAAAATTGTCTACATGCAGTTTTCTCAATTCTTTTAGTTTTTCACTATTGTTCCAAATTTCTATCATATCATCTTGTAATACATTCCCAAGTTTACAATCCTCCCTCATGTTATTGTAACAAGGATAAACGCTTCCATCATAATCTATTACTAGTGATGCAGCACCTACTCCACAATATACAAATTTCCAATTCATAAGCAAAATTGCACCTAAGTTTGCAAAATCTGTCATAGAAGCATATTCAAAAGCTTTTTCTGACTTTTTGCTAAGATTTCTAATAACAGCATTAACTTCTTTTAGGGCAACTCTTTTTATATTACATTTATCTGCTCGTTCTAACACATTAAGCACATTAACTGCAATTCCGTCTACTCCTAACTGCTCAGACAACTCAAAAAAATCTTCCAAATCATTAATGTTTCCAGAATGTAATGTTATTGACAATTTTGTTATCACATTATGTTTTTTCAACAATTTAATTTTATCTATAGTTTTTTCAAACGTACCTTCCCCTCTGATAAACTCATGATTTTCACGCTTAGCTCCATCCAGTGAAACTAATAATTCGGCATTACACTCACTTAATACATCCATCATATCCTCTTCTATGAGTAGTGAGTTTGTATTAACTAAAGGCGTTGCATTAATGGACTTAATGTACTTTACAATATCAATAATATCTGTTCTTAAAAAAGGTTCTCCTCCTGATAACAAGATTCTTTTGTCAATCACTGCAGCCGCATAATTATATGCAATATCATAAATCACCTTTTTTATCTGTTCTGTAGACATTTCGTTTCCAGACCATTTGTTTCCTGCATCAGCATAGCAATGTCTACACGCTAAGTTACATCTTCTGGTAACGTTAATAACCGGAAGTGGAAAATATGTAGTATAGTCAATGCCGTGAATATCCTTATTTTTATCAAGATTTGCTTCAACTAGAACATTTTCAATATAGCTTAATGTATCCGTAATCTCTTCGTTGTCATATCCATAATCATTAGTTAATACATGAAATAACTCATTATCAGATATTTCCTCCGTGAAATATTTAATAATTGTCTCCAATGAATTATCGCCCACAATCCAAAACGGCTTATCTGGAAAAATTATTAAATTACGATTACCTCTATGTTCTGAATAATATTTGTTATTAATTTTCATTTTGTATATTCTCCTATGTACTAATTAACGACCAGTAATAAAAATCCTCATAAACATCAAATGCAACAATTATATCGATTATTTTTGTAATAACATCACTTAATGTATCAGCTTCAAATAAACGCCAATAATTTTCTACTCTTTTTGTATCACAATTAATTACCTCTTTGATTTTTTGCGAGTACAAACTATTTTCTCCAATCAGCAAAATAAAACGCTGCTTATCTTTTCTCCGAATGATGACACTCAATCTATTTAAATGATATTTACTGCTGATGCATTTATTAATAGAAGCTGCATGTCCAGTGATGGAGAACCTGTCTTTTCCTATTTTTCTAATCATCCCATCTTCCATTGCTGCCACTAAAAAATCTTTCAAATCTTTTCCTTCCCTATTGCAAAGCTCCGAAAGATACTGCAATGAAAGTGGCTCTCCTCCCCACTCTATCGCTTTATCCGTATAATCAAATATATGCGAATAGACTCTCCAAAAATTATTTAATGATTTAGACCAATAACATCCTCTAAAGTTAATCCATGCTGTTGAATCTTTTGTACTGTTTCTTCTTGTTCCATATACCGTTATTAATTCTTCCAGACTTTTATTATATTCATCCCGCCCACCCAAAACTTCATTCAGCTTATAGATAGTATTTTCCAATTCTGAAAAAGAATTTATTTTCTTTTTATAACGCTGTAGTGTCTTATTTCTTGACCACTTTTCTTCCATAAGTTTTTCTTCATATGCCCTGTCAATAGTATCTACTCTATGCATTTTTGCCTCAAGGAACTTTGGGTATATATCAAATGTAATAGGCATTTCAAATAATTTATATTTCAATTCAGAATCATACAATTTAAAATCTACTTTTGCCTTTTCAGAAAGTCTTTTAACATCATTTTGAGGCACTATAAAATTTGCGTACATACAACCGTCATATTCATACTTAATTACATGATCAGCTAATCCTAACTTTCGACCTAATTCAAAAACTTCATCATCTGAATTAATATTCTGGTTTTCAAAGTACTTTTTCATTTCTCTGTATAACATTATTCTGCTTGAATTCATGTTGTGTAACACATTTAATGCTATATAATACATAGAATGTTCCTCCAATATTTCATTTGGCATACACCTCTAAATCACTTATCCATATACTAGCATTTATCTGCCCTTTTTCATAATGCTTTGATGCGCTGTCCCGGAATTTTTCGAGCAATAGACAATCCCTCAGTTCTCCTTACCAAGTGTTTTAGAGAAAAACATACAGCCGCTCACAATCAGTGCTAATACACCGGAAGCAATAAATATTGTTGATGTATCCACATGTGCAACAAAAATACTCACCAGTAAAGATGCTACTGGCATAGACGCTACACTTGCTGCGGTTGTAATTCCAGATATTCTGGCAAGATAATCACTCTCAATTTTTTTTACTACAAATACATTTAAATGTGAATTTACCAATGCCGCCGTATATCCAAGAACAAAACTTAATACTGCTGTAACGGTATAAACTAAAATCTTGCTTGTATAAAGCGGTCTGCACATTGGAAGCATAATGTAAAACAACGCAATTCCAAAACCGCTTGTAATCCAAAGTCCTTTTCCAGTCATGATACGCTGTATCATTGGATACGTTGCAGAGCCAAGAAACATACCTACCGTTATGGCAATTCCAAGAATCGACAATATCTCCGCTCCACCGCCTAGCACATCACTCGCTAACGGTGCCTGTAAGCTGTTCAGCGGAACTAAAATCGCATTTAAAAAGATTGCCAACAGCAAAAAAATACGAATCATTGCATCTTTTTTCACATAGGAAAATCCATCGGTCAAATCTTTCACATACGCCTTGCGGTCAAATTTCTGTACAACAAGATTCTGCTCTTTCGTATTCACAAACGCTATAATCAATGCCGACATCAAAAAAGTTGCCATATCCACATAAATGGCACCAGACGTTCCAATTGCTGCTATGATTGCTGCTGCAACAGCCGTTCCTATCAGTTCTACCATACTTGACAAAGTTGTTGATAATGATATTCCATACTCATAGTATTCTTTTTCCAATACTTTCGGCGTCAATGCCATACTTGCCGGTCCCCGGAATGCCGCTACCGTTGAGATTGTCACCGTTGTAATAAGTAACATCCACGCCTGTAAAAATCCAAATAGATAACTAGTTGCTACAAATGCCACACAGACTGCACGTATCAGATCCGTGACAATCATAATTGTTTTCTTTTTCCGTCCTTCTACCCATGCTCCGGCTAATGGTGTAATGATAATAGACGGTATTCTGTTCACACCATAAATGATTGCCGACCACGCGGCATTTCCTGTGATCTCATAGACGATCCATGTAGATGCAATTGCGTCAATGGAATCTCCGAAAGATTGATCAATGCCGCTATCATAATTTTCATGTACTCGGTCTGACGCAGGATATCACGATAGCTGACCTTACTTTCCTGTTTCATACAACACTTTTTATTCCTTTATTCCTTTATTCCTTTCTTCTTTTCGCTTTTTTTTCATTATACAAGCTCCGCACAAATTTGTAATATAAGTAACCAGAAACAAAAGAGTTTCCATTTATGTATATATCAAATTTATTGATATACATTGTCTTTTTCTTCTTCCCGCTATATAATTTATTTCAAAATATACGTTGATTAGGGGTTATTACAAATGAGTGTAAGAAATGCAGGAAAAACAATCCGTGAAGCACGGATTAAGGCGGGGTTAACGCAGGAACAGTTATCCGAAGGGATATGTTCTGTTCTCTCGCTCTCAAGAATTGAAAATGGTTCCTCCGGTGTCAGTCCTGTCACATTTCAGGCACTTATGGCTCACGCTGGTGCTCCCTGCGAAGTTTACCCGATCTTTGCAAGCAGAACAGACTTTGACTGTTTCTATACCCTCAATCGCGCACGCTTCTATCTGGGTTCCTGGCAGTTAAGTCAGGCATATGAGGAATTAAATAAGCTTGAAGAATGGAACTTTGCAGATAACAAACTCTATTATCAGGAATATCTTTATTTAAATGGTCGGATTCAGGTGCGCTCTGGCTGTGCAGACCATCATGCAATTTATGACCTTTTTTCCTCGGCGCTCCATATAACACGTCCTGAAATTGACTATTCGGATTTTCATCATCTTTTATTATCTATTGTTGAAATCGAACTGCTTATTGGTGTTGCACAGGAATTACTTTATCTGGGGAAATGCGATCTTTGTTATAGCATCTGTTCACAGGTTACTTCTTATCTAGCAAACGCTGAAATTGATTATCTGAAAAAAGATTATTTGTACGCAGAATATGCGATTGTCTACACAAAGTATTTATTAGAAATAAAAGATTATAAAGAGGCTCTTGCCATAGCAGACCATCACCGTCATAAAATGGTACAAAATTCCGAGGATTCCCCTTTATTAGAATTAACATTTCTGACTTCGGTTGGCTATTATCATACCGGTGAAATGAAAACTGCCTATATTTATTTTAAGAATACTTTTTACGCCGCACACTCCATCGAAAGCTACTACGCTTCCATTTGCAGAAATTATGTTTTGAGTGAACATATGTTTGTATCTGATGATTATCTCTCACAAATGGACGATATTCCACAAACTACATTTCCAATGAAAAAAGCCATAAATACCTCCAATTTAACAGATGGTACTTATGACTTTTTTTCCACAGAAGTTTTGACGATTGGCAGATTAATTCATGAACTTCGAACGGAACAGGGACTTTCTCTGACTTCATTATGTCAGGGATTATGTTCAAAATCCAAGCTTTCAAAAATTGAAAATGACGCCCTGCAGCCGGATGTCTTTCTGACCGAAGCTTTATTACAGCGTCTTGGCATATCCGAACGCGGTTTTACTTTCTGGGGGAGTGAACGTGAAAGCAGACTTTATGAATTAAAATTCAAATTAACACATACACGTCTGCTGACCAACGAACAAACAGAAAACTATCTGCACCAGTTTCACTCATTGATCACGAAAAAAGATAACACCTTAATGCAGCGTTATACTTTTGACTATAACTTATTGTCATCTTCTCCCGAAGAATGTATCCAGAACCTGCACACCGCACTCGCTTATACTCTACCGGATTTTGACATTCGCTTTATTTATAATTATCACCTGTCACACAGCGAACTTTCCATTTTAAATAACATTGGATTCCAATATCGAAACATTGATGGAAATAAAAGCAAGTTATATTTTGCAAAATTACTTGACTACCTCTCCGTTCATTCTCTCGATATACTTTTTATAAATAATGTTTTTCCACTGACATTGTATAAGTATGAACACAGTTTATATACACAACATCATTATCACGAGGCGGCTGATTTGTTCACAGGTTCGAATCACCAACTGCTCAAGGGAAATTTAGCCACCTTTGGATATTTTCTCTTTTATTATTGCCAGTGTCTTGCAGAATGCCAGCAATATGAACCGGCAACAAAATTTGCACATTATGCATGCAGTATTCAGGAACTATATGAATTAAAACCGAATTCCGAAGTACTGAAAAAATACCTCTGGAATGATTTTTCCCTTCATATATCCTAATTTGTAATTTCATTCTCAATCACAACTTCACCACACGTTGCAATCCCTTCACTGCTTACTCCACCAAACAATGTAAGCAGTGAACAGGCAAGCATCATTCCTGCAACCATCTTTTTGATTTTGTTTTTCAGATTTTTCTTCATGTTTTTCTCTCCTCTTCATTTGTTTTTCATCTCCATTTTATCTGCCTCCACCAAAAAAGAACACTACATAAACGGAAACTTTTTCTGTTCCATTTATGTAATGTTCCTTTTTGTTTTCTGCTTTTATTTACCTTGCATCTCATGTTCGCCATCATGAAAACATTATTTTCCTGCGACCGCTACCCCATGAAATTCGACCGCAAGTGGTCCGTCATAATCTTTATCTTTATAACGCTCGGTGGAAAATGCCATATCTTTCTGTAATTCCAACAGATTGCCGCTGACGGAACCTCCGGTTACCGGCGTCACTTTCTCACCGTCGAAAAGATAGGCAAGACGAATTTCACCGCCAAAATATCCGCTTAAGCTATCCATGGAGAAGTCAGAAAAACTTACCACATAAAGGTATGGTTCTTTTTTCATCTCCCCAAGAGTTTTTGTGCCGTTATCCAGTTTTACCGCACTGTAGATTCCGGTCGGCTCAACACCTAAATAGTATGCAAACCGGGCATTTCCATGAATTGCTTTCAGTTCTCCCTCTTTTAATAGTGTAAGATCTTTCATCGGGATTCCCTCACTTGAATAAGGATTCGATGCATGGAGCGTGATATTTAATTTTTCTCCCTGCACTTTTTCTCCCTGCACATCCATTCCTGCCTGATAGCCTGAATAACCCGGATAGACCATGCCAGAGGATGACCGGTCTATGTAAAAATCTATCAGTGTGCGCACATTTTTTCCGGAAAGAAGCAGCCTATAGTTTCCTTTTTCCGGTGCTTCTGTCGCCCTTGCCCTGTCGCATACCCGTTCCAATGCTTCTTTTGCCTGTGCCGTCAGAGCCTCTGTGTCAAGATCATCATATGCGAACTCCTGATACTGCTCGACATCCTGTGGTGTGATACACTGTACGACAAACTCTCCGTTCACACTGCTTTTTTCATAAGAAACATCAATGCCCTCTGAATTGTAAATCGCAGTCGTTGTTTTTTCCATGAAAAACTCAGCCGTATTGATGAATGCATCTTCCTGCACATCCACACAGTAAAGCGCTTTTACAAATGCATCTCCGATCTCCTCAAGGCTTTTTCCACAAAGTGTGCTTTTTACCTGCACTTTATTCTCTTTTTTCCCTTTTGGGAGTTCAAAAAATGGATTTTTTACAAAGGAAGCTGCATAATAAGCACCTTTTACCGCCTCATCTACTTCCTCCTGTGTCATCTCCGGAAAAATGTTGATATTTGCGGAACCACGCATTTTCTTTCCGTCTGTCTCAAAATCACGGTAAATGGTAACCGCAGACACCGCATCCTGTTTCATCCTGCGCATATCAAGTTCTTTTTTTATAAAATAAAGTTCTGCACCCTCGACTGTTTTCTCTGTCACAAGGTAGGTTTCTATCTGAAATTTCCGAATTGCCTGTAATATTTTTTCACGCATCTGTCTCTCTCCTTTTTATCCCAATCTGATTCTGGCTTTGATATATGGACCGCCGTCAGATACTTTTACCCACTCTTTGTGTCCTTTTCCACAATATCCGGTTCCTGCAAGTTCACACTCGTCTGACATCATGGAAATGGATTTTAACAAGTCCGGGACATATCCGGTCAAAACGATCGGAGAAAATACTTTTCCGGTAAATTTACCGTCTTCGATTTCTCTTGCAATGTCAACTAAGCACTGGATTCCCCAGTTTTTCGGATCTTCCATGCCGCTGCTCGCATTTTCCAGATAAAACCCATAGGAAATAGAGGTGATCATATCTTCCACTTTATCTGTGCCCGGCTCAAAGAATGTATTTGTCATCCGCGTGTACGCTTTGTGGCTGTTCTTTTCCCTTCTTCCGTTTCCGGTCGGTTTTTTGCCAAGTGCCATAGCAGCCTGTGCATCACAGATTCCGGTCTTTAAGATTCCTTTATCAATGATGACGGTATCCTGCGCAAGTGTTCCCTCATCATCAAAAAAGAAAGTTGCGGTCTCAGATGCTGCTGCAGCACCGTCATGCATGGTAACTAATGGGGAAGCCACATATTCACCGATATATTTTTCAGCCAGAGCACGTTTTTTCACAAACATATCCATCTCAACGCCGTGTCCGAATGCTTCATGCACGATCATGCCTGTGACATCCGGTGCACAGATGCAGTCATACTCGCCCGGTGTGATTGGTTCACTTGTGGCAAGATCATTGAGTTTCTGCACTAATGGTGGGATTTTTGTTTCCATGACATCTAAAATTTCCATTCCGCCACAGCCGGAGCAGCTGTCAAATGCCATCTTCATCTCCTCGCCCTTCGGGATCAGTCCCATGATCATGCCGTTTGTCCACATGACGTTCTGCGTCATGTCTTTGTTTGGAGATAAAAATAATTTGTGATAAATCTGGTAAACGCATGCTGTCTTGATCTCAACGATTTTTTCATCCTGTGCCATTGCTTTTTCACGCACTGCGCCAAGGCGTTTTACGATCTCCTCATCGCCTAATTCTTCCGGCAAAACTTCATAGTCAGTGCTTTTTTCAAAATGATATGCTTCGTCCGGAATTTCTGGATACTGTTTCACTTTCATGTCATCCGGAAGCTTTTTTGCCCACGGCATCACATGATTTTTTACTTCCTCTGCAATGGTGTCAATCTCATTCTCATCAATGTGGCTGAACGCATATTCTCCATAGCTCTCGCCATCGTATACTTTTACCACATATCCTAACTCCACAAACATGTTCTCCGTAATGCTGATTCCCTGTTTTGAAATGGTGTACTGTTTGCCTTTTGAATCTGTCATCAGAATGGATGCATACGAATATGTCTGCAGCAATCTATCTAATAATTGTTTCAGGACTGGTTTTTTCTGTTCGATCAGTCTGCTGGATGTAACCTTCATTCCTTTTCCCTTTACCTTTCATGTTTTCGTTATCCTTATCGACTATCTCAGTATAGAAAATGGTGTTATATTTGTAAATAGCTTTCATGTAAGTGGTAAAGTTTGTACCGTAAGACGTAAAAAAGACCTTGCAGAGTTTATACACTCCACAAAGTCTTTTTCATCTTTTATAAATAATATTGCCTGTTTTATTTGAAGTAAGCCACAC
>ERZ506742.744-NODE-744-length-10102-cov-4.34956_pt1 | contig 10102 bp, 9 predicted proteins | sample MGYA00512570_ERZ506742 | MGnify/ENA metagenome assembly ERZ506742 | reverse complement strand
GCTGTTTTTGCTACAATGGCTAATATTGCATACGAGATACATATAAAGAGAAGTATTGTTAAGGAAGAAAACAGGATTAAAACGTTGACATTGATCGGCGTTATTTATGCTATAGGCTCTCTTGCCTTACAGATGGCGTTGCCGGCAATTATTTCAGCGTTTCATGGTTCACAGATGGGATTTGTAATTATGTCGGTTGTGACAGGCGCATTCGGCATCCTTGCATGTATTGCAGCATTCTTCTTGTGTAAAGAATATACAGAAGAAGAACTGGCATCTTATGGGGGCTATAGTGCTGATGAAGCAAAAGAAAAAGTGCCTTTAGGAGTATTTTTGAAAAGTATCCTAAAAAATAAATATTTGTTTATGTACACGAGTATTAATTTCTTATATATGTTGATTTTGATGAGCTCATTTACAACAGGGCAGTATTATTTTCAGTATGTGTATGGGAATCTTGGTGTGTTTTCAATTGTAATGGCGACATCTGCCGTAGAACTGCCGATATTTTTCGTTATTCCTAAATTGTGCAATAAATTTGGAACGGCCAAGGTGATTCAGGTAACTATGATTGTTGCTATGATTGGTGTTATTATCAGGATTCTTATTCCGGGCATGCTGGTAACGCAGATTATAGGCTACCTGTTTATAAGTCTGCCGAATGTTTTTGTGGCATGTGTCGGTTCCCAGATTAACTATGAGTGTATGGAGTATGGGCGCTATAAGACGGGCGTTGTTGCCGAAGCCATGTATTCTGCCTTTGTCAGCTTTGCACAGAAGATGTCATCCAGCTTAAGTGCAATGATTATTGGCGTGATTTTATCCATGACAAATTTTGATTACTTGACAAAAGCAGTGATTGATAATGGATTTGCCGATTGGGAAGCACTTGCCGCACTTGGGGATGCAGGGTTCAATCAGTATGTGGAAGGCGGCGTGGATACTGTACATCGGGCTTTAGGAGGAATTAATTTTGCCTATAACTGGATGCCATTTATTTTTCTTGTTTTATGCGTAGTGCTATTTGCTTTCTTCCATTTGGAGAGAGATTTGAAGAAGCTTCGTGTGGAGAATGGTCTGAATGAGGATGGAAGTCAAAAAGTAACACCGGAAAATTAAATTGATATCTGGCAAATAAATCAGGCCGCTGCAGGGGGATGGATGCGGCAGCCTTTGCATATTGCGTGAGCAGTTTCAGAGACAATCAGGAGGATTCATGAATATTTCAAGTTTTAATCAGAATTGGATATTCCAAAACAAAATAAAAAACAAGGCGGGGAAAAGGGTCAATCTGCCGCATGATGCAATGTTGACGGAAAAAAGGCTTGCAGAAGGAAGAACAGGGGCGGCTTGTGCGTTTTTCCCCGGAGGAAGCTATATTTACCGAAAGAATCTGTTCGGTGCAGAGGAGTACAACGATAGGACAGTCCTTTTGGAATTTGAAGGTATTTATCAAAAATCTACAATATATCTGAATGATGAAAAAGTGGGTGGCTGGATTTATGGGTATACTGGATTTTATGTGGATTTGACAGATAAACTCCGCATTGGGGAAGATAATGAAATTAAAGTGGAGGCGGACAATACGCAGACACCGAACAGCAGATGGTACTCCGGCAGTGGGATTTACCGCAATGTTAATCTTATTACAGGTGACAAACGCCATATTAAACCGGATGGAATTAAGGTTGTGACAAAGAGTATAAAGCCTGCGGTCATTTCTGTACAGACAGAAGTAGAAAATGGGGATGGGCTGGACGTAAGAGTTGAAATTTATCAATATGATAAAGGATTTGATACCACCGGAAAAATCAAAAAATTAAGTACACATGATAAATTGTTGCAGTCAGGAAATGGGGTGGACTGTTGCATTGAAATCCCAAATGCCAAGTTGTGGGATGATGAGCATCCGGATTTATATCAGATCCGTGTCATGCTGATGGATAAAAATGAGATTGTTGATGAGCAGTCTGTCATCACAGGAATCAGAATATTGGACTGGAGCGCAGAGAACGGTCTTCGGGTGAATGGGAAAATGGTAAAGCTCCGGGGTGGCTGTATCCATCATGACAATGGTATTTTAGGGGCATGTGCTCCTTATGCGGCAGAGTACAGGAAAGCAGATATTTTAATGAAAGCCGGATTCAATGCCATCCGTTCCGCACATAATCCTGTCAGTAAGGGAATGCTTGCGGCTTGTGATGAATTAGGGATTTATATTATGGATGAGGCGTTTGACCAGTGGAAGTGTTCTAAGTTGGATTATGATTATGCATTATATTTTGACAGGGAGTGGAGAAAGGACTGTTATGCGATGGTCATGAAAGACCGTAACCATCCGTCAGTCATTATGTATTCCATTGGAAATGAAATTGGAGACACAGGAAAAGCAGCAGGTGTGGAACTGAGCCATATGTTGTCCGGGTATTTTCATGAGCTGGATGCAAGCCGTCCGACTACAAATGGAATCAACCCTGTAGTGTCGGCAATGGGAGGGACACCGGGGGCGAAGCATGTGTCTGTGGAAGATATCGTTAATCCATATGAGGAAAAGCAGGGTTCGCAGGCAACGGCAAGCCTTCTTGCTAATATGATTGTTACTGTGACACCCTTTATTAGCAAAATGCTCGGGAAACCGAAAAAAGTGGAGAAACTGCTAAAACCATGCTTTGATGAAGTTGATATCGTGGGATATAACTATGCAGAACAATGTTATGCGCCGCATCATGAGATGGCGCCGGAAAGGATTATGGTTGGTTCAGAAACCTATCCGCAGAGTGTAGCCGAGAGGTGGCCTTTTATAATGTCACATAATTATGTGATAGGGGATTTTATGTGGACTGCCATGGATTATTTGGGTGAAGCCGGGGTTGGCGTGCCAATCTATGGTTCAAAGCGTGGAGGGTTCAATAGACCTTATCCTTGTATCAGTGGCGGATGCGGTGCTATTGATCTGTTAGGGCATATAGAGACGGAAGCTGTTTATGCTGCTATTGCATGGGGAAAATATAGTAAACCATTCATTGCTGTACGTCCGGTGAATCATTCGGGAGAAAAGTATTTCCTTGGGATGTGGAGGGGAACAGATGCTTTGGATTGTTGGACGTTTCCCTGCTTTGAAGGAAGAAAAGCGGAGATAGAGGTATATGCTGTCGGAGATAGTGTGGAACTTTTTCTTAATGGGGAATCATTAGGCAGGAAGAAGCTGAAATATGCAAAGGCTTGTTTTGAAACAGTGTATAAGACAGGAACGCTTGAGGCGGTCAGTTATGATTCGGCAGGGAAGAAACTGGTTATGAGCAAACTTCCATCTGCCGGAAAAGAAACAAAGCTTAATATTGCGCCGGAGCGAACCAAGATGTGTGCAGACGGTGAAGATATGGTATTTGTATCAGTATCATTGACAGACATTAACGGAATTGAAAAGAACTTGGAAAAACGAAAGGTTGTGGTAAAGGTAAGCGGGGCAGCAGAACTTGCTGCCATAGGCAGTGCAAATCCTGTGACAGAAGAATCCTATTTAGGAGATACTGTAGAAACATGGAATGGGCGAATGGGATTCTGGGTGCGGAACAATATGGAAAAAGGGATGGTTAATATTCAGGTAAGTACGGAAGATTTGGAACAGACAATAGAGATATATGCTGGTTAGTGTTAAGGCATGTTATAGTATTTGTAATGTTGGAGGGGATTAAAGTGAAAGCATATGATTTAAAAACGGAATATTTGAGAAATCCATTGGGAATTGATTCTGTAAAGAAGCAGCTTTCATGGAAGGTGTCGGACGGAAAAAGGCAGAAATCATTTGAAATCCGGTTATCGGTAAACGATGGTGAATGGGAGAACATGGGGTGGGTAGAGACGTCTGTCATGAGTATGGTGCTGGATCGGTGTTTTTCAAGCCGTGACCATGTATTATGGCAGATAAGGATTATGGATGAAAATGGAAAAATTGGAGATTGGAGTGAGACCGCCGAATTTGAAATGGGGCTGCTGAATATACATGACTGGTCGGCAAAGTGGATTATGGGAAATTATGAGCATGAAACGGATGAAAAAGTGAGATATCCGGTTGATTGTTTCAGGAAAGAAATTGGCTTGCAGAAAGCAGTAAAGAGGGCGAGGCTTTACATGACTGCTTGTGGAATGTATGTAACATTCCTTGGTGGAAAAAAGGTAGGAGATTTAGTTTTGGCTCCGGGCAGTACAGCATTTCAAAAGCGGACCCAGTACCAGACTTTTGATGTGACAGAACTGATACAAAGTATATCGGGCAGTGTTTTTAACTGGGATATTGAGCTGGCGGATGGTTTTTATGCAAGCCGCACAGGAGTATTTGGAAAGGCTAAAATATATGGGTATGAACCGAAGGTTATGGGGCAGCTTGAAATCATCTATGAGGATGGGGCAAAAGATAAAATAGTTACGGATGAGAATTTCTCTTGGAGCAATGATGGAACTGTCAGAAGCGCAGATATGAAGGATGGGGAGGTTGTAGATTATAATCTATCACCAAGCTATAAGGGGAAAGCCAGAGTTACCACATACGCAGGAATGGTATGTGCCTCCAATAATGTGTCTGTAAAAGAGATGGAAAGATTTAATGATCCACGGCTTATACGCTGCCCTGACGGTAATGTTGTTTTGGATTTTGGTCAAAATATTGCCGGATATGTACAGGTTTCAGTACAAGGCAGGAAGAATCATAAATGTTCCATGGTGTTCGGTGAACGGCTGAATGAAGAAGGTAATTTTTCCTATGTCAATATTTCATGGGAAGGGGAATATACTAAATGCCATTTTCAGACTATTGATATTATATGTAGCGGAGAGAAACATACATATAAACCAAAGTTTACTGTTATGGGATTTCAATATGTATTGCTTTTAAATTGGCCGGAGGAAGTCAAGGGAGAAAACTTTACGGCAATTGCTGTATATAGCGATATGGATACCACATTTACATTTGAATCTTCCGATGCAGGATTGGATCGGATTGTGAAAAATACTTTCTGGAGCATGAAAGGAAACTTCTTGGATGTACCTACAGATTGCCCGACCAGAGAACGTGCCGGATGGACTGGAGATGCCCAGCTTTTCTTCAATACAGGAAACTATATGATGGATCAGAGAGCTTTTTTCCGGAAGTGGTTACGGGATGTCGCTGACTGCCAGAAAGAAAATGGGCTTGTATATAACGTGAATCCGGCAAATCCGAAAGGACCGAAAATTATGGAATGGCTTTCTGTCGAGGGCAGCGCTGGTTGGGGAGATGCAATGATTATGATTCCGTATTATTTTTGGAAACGATATGGAGATGATACACTGATTCGTGAATTTTGGGAACCAATGGAGAAATGTTTTTCTTTCTATAAGAAACGAATGGGAAAACGAAATTTTTTGTCATTGTTTCATCCGAAGCATAGCAAATACGATAAATATCTTTGTGCGAGCGGCAGGGATTTCGGAGAGTGGACGGAACCGGACGATTGTGCGCCGCCTAAATGGAAAATGATGATTCCTATGGCAGAGGAGGCAACGGCATATCTTTCTTATACGGCTGGAATGATGTATAGGATGGCACATCATCTTGGCAGGAGATTGGATGAGGAAGAATACCGGAAAGTGGCAGTTAATACGGCAAAAGCTTATAATTATTACTTTGTGAAAAATGGAAGGATTACTTCAAACCGTATGTGCAAATATGTGCGTCCATGTGGGTTAAAACTTGCAAAAGGAAAAGCGAGGGAACTTTTGCTTAAGAAAATAGTTGAGCTGAACCGTACAAGAAACTATAAAATTGGCACAGGATTTTTGGCAACACCGTTTGTATTTGAATTATTGTCAGAAGCGGGGGAAAGCAACGATGCATTTCGGATGTTGATGAATCCTGAATTAGGTTGGATGCAGCAAGTGAATCTGGGTGCAACAACGGTGTGGGAGAATTGGACACCCGATGCTTCCCTGAACCATTATTCCAAGGGTGCATGTTGCCAGTGGATATTTGATTGCCTGTGTGGGGTAAAACTGAATGGCAGGAAAAATCATTTTGTCATAGAACCTCATACGGTAAATAGTCTTGAGTATATCTCATTTGTTTATGATTCTGTATATGGCACAGTAAAAAGCAGCTGGAGACATACAGAGAGGGGGCAGATATTCAGTATGTCAATACCACCAAACTGTACAGCGGATATCGTACTTCCGAATGGACAAAGAGAAACTGTGGATGCAGGGGAATACCAATTTACAATTTGAAAGGAGCAGAGGAAATATGATTCAAATAGATTTTGCAAAAACTGGGAGTTTAGTAAAATAGGGGATGAAGGGAGCATACTTGTGACATTGCCGCATGATGCCATGATACATGAAAAGAGGGAGGCAGAATGTGAAAGCGGGTCGGCGGGAGCTTATTTTCCTGGTGGTGTATATGAATATAAGAAAACGTTTAATGTTCCAACAGAATGGGAGGGAAAAATACATGAATGGAGTAATAGGCTCTCGGAATCATGGGCCTTCCGACTAAGATTCATTGGTCGGATGAACCTTGAAAAGTAAATATTATCCAGAACGGACATGAAAAGTAATAAATGATGAAAATTGGCGTACTTTTATAGACCTTGCGTCAAACATGGCTTATAATGGTATTGCTTATGAAATTAAGCGGCTTGCTCAAAGAGTTCTTTTAGTCGGGAAGCCTTTGGCAAAGTCCATTCCTCACTGCCACGTGGAGGAGTATTGAAGAGCCTTGGATTATCCTTTAATACAAGGTGAACATTTCTACCATACTTTGCGTCAGAACAAGGCTCATCACAAGTACAGTGAGGGGTACCGCCTTTGTAAGAAATTTTAGGACAGCGATATTTGATACGTCCTTTTCTTGATTCAACAGCGGCTTGTTTCATAGGAAAACCTTTTGGACATAAAGGAATCTCATCACTGTTTATAGAAATCTCATCTTTATAGACTGGCGGTCTTCCGCATTTCCAGTTGAGATTAATAAAAGGTGTGATATTGTTTTTTTACAGTAATCATAGTAAGGCATCGCATCATGCGCTGAATCCAGAAGCAACTTGGTAACATTTGCTTCTGGGAGCATTTTTTTCATGGAAAACCAGTTATATAAAAAAACATGCGAGTCATGCCGTGAAGCAGGACTCAGAAAAGGAAAAACAGGCAGGTCATTTTCAGAATCAGAAGCAGTCAGCATGTATAAGTCGTATCCAAAGTAATGACGGTTGCGATGGGAATCCCAACCGATATCACAGTCAGTCTGATGATAGATACGGTTGCATTTGCAATCACGAATTCCGTTTTTCAGGCAGTTACAGGTTCTTGTTTTTCGCTCTTGAGCGGAAGTGTAAACGGGAGTTCCATCACCGGAGAGATAAGCCCCATGCTGGCAGAATTCTGAAGGAAAAAAGTATTGAAAATTTCCCAAAGTTTTGCGCAGGGAGCCATATCAGCAGGCGGATTCTTTTCAAACTGCTGAAAGAGATCATCAACGGTAAGTTTTTCGACAGGAGCAGCTTTTTGTTCTTTCCCTTTTGGTTTCTGAGGTTTTACCTTAGGAGGATGAACCGCATTAGTCAGGTTCTTGTCGGAAGATAACCAGAGCCGCCTGTGGAAGTCATAAAAGGTACCAACGCCTGGAGTATCGCCGACAAAGAAGCCGGAAATGATGGCGTGAAGAAGGTTTTCTTTCAGGTCAGCAGCAAATCTGGTGTAGGAAGTAATTTTAAATGCGGCAGAAACAAGGATGGTACGAAGCATATCGGAAGGGAGTCTAGGTTCAGGACCAAAGACAGAATATCGATCCTTCATAAGTTCATCAACTTGTGACAGATCAAGATTCCAAAATTTATTAATGATCTGCCAGGTGGAAGAAGAAAGGGAAGTAGCAGCATTCAGATAATATTTACGAAGTTGAGTCAGGACACGATCCTGATAGGCGGAATGACCGCCAATGTTAACAGGTTTCAATGAAACACACCTCCAAATCAAAAAGTCTATTTCGGCTGTGCCGAAACGATATGCCTTTTGATTAATAAGAAAAATCCGGTCGTGTCGGAAAATTAAATTAATCGGAGGCGTGTTATGAATCTTTCACCAGAATCAGTAAAGAAAACATTACTAAACAAAGTAAACGAATTATCTGCATCTTCCTGGCAGTACACAAAAAAACCTACGGATTTTACAAGAAATCGTAAGATTTCATTCAGCGATGTCTTGCTCTCTACAATCTCCATGCAAAAATCTGCATCTAAAACAGAATTGTTAAAGTATTTCGATTTTAACGCTTCTGCACCAACAGCGTCTGCTTTGATTCAACAGCGTAAAAAAATATCTCCAGAGGCCTTTGATTCTCTTTTTTACTCATTTTCCAATGCATTTTCCTCGATAAAACTTTGAAAGGCTATGATCTAATTGCTGTTGATGGCTCGGATATTTATATCCCAAGAAATCCTAAGGACCACGATACCTATCGGGTTACTGATCGGTACAATAAAGGATTTAATATGATTCATCTGAATGCTGCTTACAATTTATTATCACATTTGTATACTGATGTAATTCTCCAACCATTGAATCATATCAATGAATATATAGCAATGTGTGACATAATAGATCATTATACGGCTACCATTGCTGCCAGGCACTATAAACTTCCCTATAACCTTAAAGTAGTTGTACATCCAGAAGTAGAGAGTGATTATCTAAAACAGTATAATAATAAATCTTTGTATATTCCCGAAAATGCTTTTTTCAGACCAGATATAAATAATTTGCGATATCATCAAACACATATATTTGGATTATTTAAGATTGCCGGGTCTTTGGCAAAGGCCGCTGGATATTACGGAAATGCAACAGCTACATTAGATATGGTTGCAGAAGGTAAAACCCAATATAGAACAAATTCAAATAATTAATTAGAATGATATAATGACTAAAACAAAGGCAATCAACTGTAATTACTCAGTTGGTCGTTTTGGTTTGTTCATTACATATTTTCACAGTGGAAATTATACTTAAAATGTAGAGTTAAGAATATAATTAAATTCATCTTAAATCAAAATTGAAGAAAGAATAGAGAAATGATATACTAATAATAGTATGTGCAACAGAGTATTTGGAAGCATTTCTCAGAAATCTGCTTTTGAACGAGAAAAATGAGCTTCATAATCGAAATCTTCATATAAGTGGACTTTTGAACGAAGAAAGAGTGAACATTGGGGATGCAAAAGTGGATATTGAGAGTGGAAAAGTGGACATTCGAAACAGAAAAGTGGATATTGAAAGTGCACTTTCCGAAAAAGGTAGTGATTTCTCGGTAAAAACGACGATTCATATCCATAGACTTTTTGAAAAGTTTGGTTTCGATGAGGTGTTTGGAAGAAGTGCAGTTATGGAACTTCTTGGGCTGAAAGGTTCAGGGGCTTCAAAACTTCTTTCCAATTTAGTGCAGGCAGATATTATTGAGCCAGTATCCGGTCATGGAAAAGGGAAATATAAATTCAAGAAGTAGTTAGAAAATTCCAAGGAGTGATGGCTATGGAGAATAAATTAGAAAAATTCGGTCAAAATAGTTTTATGGATAATTTTGTTAAAACCGATGACATCTTAAATGATATGTGTGGGATTATTGAGTCCTCACAAAAAGCTGCATATCGAGCAGTCAATACAACGCTTATACAGAGAAATTGGCTCCTTGGTTATAGAATTGCAAGTGAAGAATTGCAGGGCGAGGATAGGGCAAAATATGGAGCTGAAATTATAAAAAAGTTAGCAAAAGAATTATCGGCTGAATATGGAAAAGGTTATACAAAGTCGAATCTATATAGCTTTTATTCTTTCTATAAGACCTATCCTGAAATTTTCCAGACACCGTCTGGAAAATCTGTTGGGCTACTGTCTTGGTCGCATTACGCAGCATTATTACAGGTTAAAGATAAGGCAGCTCGTGATTGGTATGAGAAAGAAGCCGCAGAACAAACTTGGAGTGTCCGTACTTTGCAGAGGAATATTTCTTCTCAGTATTATTACCGTATGCTGGGGACTCAGAAAAAAGAGCTTGTAGAAAGTGAAATGAAGGAACTGA
>ERZ506742.740-NODE-740-length-10143-cov-5.47393_pt1 | contig 10143 bp, 10 predicted proteins | sample MGYA00512570_ERZ506742 | MGnify/ENA metagenome assembly ERZ506742 | reverse complement strand
AGAACAGAACCGTAAGCAATATGATGAGAATCGCTATGGTAGATGACAGAAAATAAAAATAGTAAATAAGCAGGACTGCTTATAAAGAACCAGAAAGCAATGAGGCTGAATCAGCCTGGGCCTTCTGGTTCTTTGCATGTTTTTGAGAAAGTTTCTCCTTGACATACAGCGAAAATTCACTTATAGTGTTCCTGTAGAGAACTACTAAAGAACCAAAAGGTGGATGACGAAGATGGAACAGACATCATTTACAGAGCGCCTGATGGAATTCGGACTCACAAGACAAGAAGCAAGCATTTATCAGTGCCTGCTGACAGAGGGAAAGGTAACTGGATACGAAGTTGCTAAACAGACCGGAATATCCAGATCTAATGCATATAATTCTCTGGCTAGTATGACAGAGAAAGGTGCGGCTTACCTTGTAGAAGAGGCCAGTACCAGAAAATATGTGCCTGTCCCGCTTAACGAATTCTGTAAGAATCGTATCCGTAAGCTGGAGGAATCCGGAAAATGGCTGCAGGAACATATGCCGATGGAGAAAGCGTATGTAGAAGGATACATTACAATTGAAGGCGCAGAGAATATACTGAATAAGATAAAGAATCTGTTATCTCAGGTTGATCAGAGAGTCTATATCAGTTGTACAAGAAATTATCTGCTGCTTCTGATCCGGGAGCTTGATACATTGATGGAAGAAAGAAAAAAAGTGGTGATCATCACCGATCAACCGGCGACCTTTCACAATGCAAAAGTATATTTTGGAGAAAACAGAGGAATGCAGATAGGAATCATTGCCGATTCGAAATATGTACTGACAGGTGAATACGGAGAGGGGAGTATGAATACATGTCTCTATTCCGGACAGAAAAACTTTGTAGAATTGTACAAAACAGCACTTGCGAATGAGATAAAGTTATTATCTATACGAGAGGAGAACAAGGATTGATGAAAAAAGAACCATTTGTAACAAAAGCGCAGTTAGACGAGATTATTAAAACTTATCCGACACCGTTTCATTTATATGACGAAAAAGGAATCCGTGAGAATATGAAAGCTTTAAAAGAAGCATTTTCGTGGAATAAAGGATACAGAGAGTACTTTGCGGTAAAGGCAACGCCAAATCCGTTTCTGATCAATATTTTAAGAGAGTATGGGTGTGGATGTGACTGTTCTTCCTATACAGAGCTGATGCTTTCCGATGCGATCGGGGCAACAGGAGAGGACATCATGTTTTCTTCGAATGATACTCCGGCAGAAGAATTTGTACTGGCAGACAAGCTGAATGCAATCATCAATCTGGATGATATCACACACATTGATTTTCTTGAAGAAGCAATCGGACATATTCCGGAGACGATCAGCTGCCGCTACAATCCGGGTGGAATGTTCAAGATCAGTAATGACATCATGGATAATCCGGGAGATGCGAAATATGGAATGACTACAGAACAGTTATTTGATGCATTTAAGATTTTAAAGGAAAAAGGTGCCAAAGAATTCGGTATTCATGCATTCCTTGCAAGTAACACAGTAACCAATGAGTATTATCCGATGCTTGCGAAAGTTCTGTTCGAAGTTGCAGTAAAGCTTCAGAAAGAAACAGGTGTACATATCAAATTCATTAACCTGTCCGGTGGTGTAGGTATCCCTTATAAACCAGATCAGGAGCCAAATGATATCCGTGCGATTGGTGACGGTGTGCGCCGCGTATATGAAGAAGTACTGGTACCTGCCGGTATGGGCGATGTGGCAATCTATACAGAGATGGGACGTTTTATGATGGGACCTTACGGATGCCTGGTTACAACGGCAATTCATGAAAAGCATACACACAAAGAATATATTGGTGTAGATGCATGTGCAGTTAACCTGATGCGTCCTGCTATGTACGGAGCTTATCATCACATTACTGTAATGGGTAAAGAAAATGCACCTTGCGATCACAAATATGATATAACAGGATCGTTGTGTGAAAACAATGATAAATTTGCAATCGACCGTATGCTTCCGCAGACTGATATGGGTGATGTGCTGGTAATTCATGATACGGGAGCACATGGCTTCTCTATGGGATATAATTACAATGGAAAATTAAAATCTGCCGAAGTGCTTCTGAAAGAAGACGGGACTACACAACTGATCAGAAGAGCAGAAACACCGGCTGATTATTTCGCAACATTCGACTGCTTTGATATCGGAAAAAAACTGATTGAAAAATAGTTGTGGAAAAAATCAGGTTTAGATATAATGATAGTGTCCTTTCAATTAAGAAACGGGCACTATCATTTTTTATGAGGAGGCAATAAAATGAAAAAACATGGTGTACTGGCGCTGGTGCTGGCCGGAGTGATGTTACTGTTATGCGGATGTGGAGGTATGACAACGGACGATGCAATGGATTATGTACAGTCTGCCTTGGATTGTGGATACAAAGCGGAAGTTAAGAAGTATGCCAAGATAACAGAGACGACAGAAAAAGAAGCCAAAAAAGAATACGAGACAAATCTTGATACAATTATGAAAGAAGCCGGCTTTGATGACACCGGTGTATCAGATGAATTAAAAGCGGACTATCGTTCGATGTTTGAAAAAATGTTAAAGAGTGCAAATTATAAAGTGAAAGAAGCAAAAGAAACAGAAGATGATGAATTTACTGTAACTGTTGAAGTGTGTCCGTTTACGGCATTTTCTACTGTATCAGATGAGCTTGATCAATGGGTGACAGACACATATTCGAATGTAGAAACAATTCCATCAGATGAAGAGCTTAATGAGGCAATCATGCGGAAGATGTATGAAATTATGAGTGCAAAACTCGCTGACCCGACGTATGGCGATAAGATGGAAAAAGAAGTTCACGTAAAGGTGAATAAAGACGGAGCATATTATATTCCGAATGATGATCTCACGGCAGTAGATGATGCACTGTTCCCGCAGAATCAGCTTTAGGTTCCGGTAAACAAAATATGAATTAAAAACTATGTAAAACACAGGTTTTGGGGATTGACATCCCTGGAATCTGTGTTGTATTATATACAAAAATAATTGAATAACATTCTGTTGTTCGGTCTTATTTAATTTCAGATAAATGATCAAAAGGCAGGTCATGCTTCTCATATGACGTTGCCAGATAACCCATTTATAATCTATCCAAGTGAATATGGAATAATCTGACAGATTTTACGTTGTGTTTGACATGGAAAGGAGGTATTTACAACGGTCGGATTAATATAAATAACAAGAAAGAGAGGAATTGTATGACGAAGATTCAAAAAAGTAAGAAAACGATAGCTTCGTTACTGGCAGGGATATTGCTATGTCAGGTCTCTGCGTTTGGCGTGTTACAGACCAGTGTGAATGCGGAAAATCCGGCAAGGAAGATGAGTTTTGAAGTTGTAGGAGAAGGTTCCGTAACAGTAACAGATGTAGAGGATTGTATAAGAACGGTCCAATCAGGCAGTGAAATAACAGTGCCTGATGGAATGTGTATACGTGTACAAGCGGATGCAGAAGAAGACACCAGGATCAGCATGAAGATACTTGATGAAGAAGGTAGATACGAGCTGGAAGACACTTCGGTGACAGAGGGGAAGAGTTACTGGCGTGATATTACAGCTATGGGTATGAACAAGAAAGTAGTCATAACATTCGGGAATGGAGCAGAAAGAAGCAGTGTATATTCAAGAAGAATGGTACAGGCGCGGGGAAATCAGCAAAAGCCGGAAGTAGGGGATGTATTTACCGGAAATTGTGTGGTCACGGCTGTGAATGGTGGAAACGGTCATACGGTACACGGGGTAACCATGGGCGGATTTACCGGAATCCTTGCCGGCGTTACTGCAAACGGAGGGTGTGCGGATCATACGGCTGCTGCGCCATATACAGGGCAGGAATGCACCTATAAATACACCATCACTGCAGTGAATAAAGCAACGGGAGAAGTTACAGGAAACTTATACTGTACGAGTGTGACTGGGGCAACGGATGGCGTGACAAAAGACAGCAGCGGCAGGCTGATCGGGTATCAGAGAGTCAGCGGAACTGCCGTCATACACCGCAGTTACAACGGGTATGCAAAGTTAAAAAAAGGAAAGACACTGACAACGCTTACAGATGGTAATGCAGAATATTCTTTGGAAGGTGCAGCCTACGGAGTCTATTCAGATCGTGGCGCAACGAAAGAAAACGCTGTATTTACAACGGACAAAAACGGAGAGTCTAATACGCTGGAATTAGAAGAAGGTATGTATTATGTAAAAGAAAAGAAAGCACCAAAAGGATATAAACTGGATGATAGGATATATCCGGTAACAGTTACATCCGGACAGACAGCAGAAGTAAATGTGAAGGATGTACCGGTGTATTCAGATATAGAATTGTTCCTGGATAAAATCGATCAGGAGAGCAAAGAGGGAAAAGCACTTGGCGGTGGAAGCCTGGAAGGTGCAGAGTTTACAGTACGCTTTTATGCAGGCAGATATACGCAGGATTCTTTGCCTGAAAAACCTTCGAAAGTATGGGTGTTACGTACCAAAAAGGAGAATGACGTCTGCAGAAGTAAACTGGGAAAAGAGTATCAGATATCCGGTGATGATTTTTATTATGCAGAAAATGGAGATAAGCCGGTGCTTCCGCTTGGAACAGTCAGCATTGAAGAAACCAAAGCACCAAAAGGATATATGATGGAACAGGCTTATATAGAAGGAGATAACGGAAAACTTGCAGAAAATTATTACCTGACACAGATCGTTCAGAATGGAAATCAGACCAATATACAGGGTGGAAACAACTATAAAATAGCAGACCGTATATGTAGAGGGGATATTGAATTTCAGAAAAAAGATGAAGAAACACAGATGGCAATGGCAGAAATTCCGTTTCAGATCACATCGGTAACGACGGGTGAATGTCACCGGATCATGACAGACGAAAATGGATATTTTTCATCGGCATCTGATTATACGAAACACAGCAAAGATACCAATAGCGGACAATCTGAAAGTGGTGTGTGGTTTGGAACGAACAGTAACGGAGAAAGTGTAGAGGTAAATGATGCATATGGTGCATTTCCTTATGATACCTATCGGTTGGAAGAACTTCGCTGTGAAGAAAATGTAGATAAAGTTCTGTATAAAGGAACATTTCGCATTTCCAGAGACCGGTATGTTGTTGATCTTGGGACAATACTTAATCCAGATCTTACAATTGCAACATCAGCAAAAGATGAAGCAACCGGAACACATTATTCAAATGCAGATGAAAAAGTAACGATCATAGATACTGTCACTTATACAGGTTTGAAAAAAGGGCAGGAATATGTCATGAAGGGTACATTGATGGACAGGGAAACAGGGGAAATGATTCTGGATGGCGAAAACAGAAATATTACTGCTTCTAAGAGATTTAAGCCGAAGACAGCCGAAGGCAGCGTGGAAGTGAAATTTGAATTTGATGCAAAGTCTCTGGCCGGAAAAAGTATTACAATATTTGAAGAATGCATGTTGGATAATACAGTGATCGCAGTGCATAAGGATCTGGAAGATGCAGATCAGATGATTCATTTTCCAAAATTAAAAACTTCTGTAAAAGACGAAGTAACAGATATGAAGATGGTAAAAGCTGAGAAAGATATGCGGATTATAGATACGGTAGAATATCATAATCTGAAAAAAGGGAAAAAATACAAGATTACCGGAACGTTAATGGATAAGGAAACAGGAAAAGCAGCAAGAAGTGCGTCTGGCAGAAAGATAACAGAAAGTGTAGAATTTGTTGCAGAAGGAAAAGACGGAACAGCGGAAGTAGAATTTGTGTTTGATGGAAGTAATCTTGCAGGAAAGACATTGGTCGCATTTGAAAAATTATATTATGGTGAAAAATTATATGCAGTACATACAGATCTGGAAGATGCAGATCAGACAATCCATGTGCCGTCAGCAGGAACAACGGCTTCTGACAAAAATACAGGGACACATCATGCATATGCCGGTGAATATGTAGAACTTACAGATACGATAGAATACAGAAATCTACTGCCTGGTGAAACCTACACATTACATGGAACGGTAGTCGAGAAGGAGACAGAACAGCGGTTGAGTGAAGAAAAACAGCAGGAATTTATTCCGGAAAAGGCAGATGGCAGTATTGAAATTGCATTTGAAATCAACGGAACTGATCTGTCTGGAAAAACGGCAGTCATATATGAAGAGATTAAAATAGACGGAAAAAGCATCGCAGAACATAAAGATCCGGAGGCAAAAGAACAAAGTATTTATTTCCCGAAGATTGGTACAAAAGCTATGGATAAAAAGTCAAAGACGCAGGAAGGAGATGCAAGAGAAAAGCAGACAATCATAGATCAGGTGTCTTATGAAAATCTGCTGCCTGGCGAAACTTACATATTAAAAGGCGTTTTGATGGATAAAGTGGACGGGAAAGAAATGACAGATAAAAACAACAGAAAAATCACAGGCAGAACAACATTTACGCCGGAAAAATCAGCAGGAACAGTCGAAATGACATTCGAACTTGATGCACGTGAATTGGGCGGGAAAGCGGTTGTGGTATTTGAGAATCTGTATGATGAGGAAGATCATCTGATTGCAGATGAAGCGAATATAGATAATGCGGATCAGACAATTATATATAAGAATAATGAAAAATCTGCAGTATCGCCGAAAATCAACACAGACAATCCGAAACCATCTTCATCCATTCGTAAATCACCGAAGACAGGAGTGGAAAATCATACATTTTTATGGATGTTGACGCTTGGATCTCTGGGAACAGCGGTTGCGGCCGGAATTGCAATTTATAGAAAAAAACGGGATTGATGATATTAAGCACTAGCGGAAGAAAATAGAATCTCCTGTTAGTGCTTGTGTGTAAAAAAAGAAACATTTACTTCTTACGAAATCTTAGTAACAAAAATATTTTCATTTTAGAATCTCTTGCATACATTACAATGCAAACAATCGCTAAAATCGTTTCCACAACCGGCTGTGCGGCGATAACACCGTTTAATTTCCACAAGCTGTTTAAAAGTATCACTACCGGGATAAACAGAACGATATTTCTCATCATCGTAATCATCAAGGACTTTACTGCTACGCCTAATGCTTGAAGATTCTGATTTTTTTCGCATTGATTTGGTAACGCAAGAAGAAAAAGAGGATGCAGAAAATATAATGAGGCATGCAGTTGATCTTCTTGTGTATGTCACAGGAGTGCCATATGAAATAGAGTGTTTGAAAGAAACATTTGACATGCAGATAGGGCCGATTGATATAAATATAAGTAGGAAAAAAATTTTAAGAATGAGCAGGATAAAGAGATAGAGAGAATGAAATCAGAACAATGTTTGCTTACTTATGGAATTCTGGCTTGTCTGAAAGGTTTGAAAGAACAGGGATGTAATGGACCTGTTACAGAAGCAATAGACAAGATCCAGAAACATATAAATAAGCAAGCACATGATCAGGAGGATTAAAGCTGCATTTAAGGACTTACCAGAAGCAGACTGGATGTTGAATCGATAGAGGGAAAAATGAAAAAAATCAATTAAGGGGGGCTGGTTGATCATACTTGTCATTGGAATTTCACTCTTTCCACTGTATAATGATAGTAAAAAGGAGTGTGAAAGAGTTGGATCATACAATATGGAGAAAAAGATTAAACAACAGAAATGACATGGCTGCTAGAATTACGCATTTAACTCGTGGAAAAGATGCTGACGATACATTTGAAAACTTATGGAAAATTTTAGTAGATAAAAAATTGAATGGAAGTGGGAATTCTGGATTTATAAATGGAGAAAGAAAAGCTGTATGTCTTCAAGAACTTCCGTTAGGTGCTATTGCAGAGAATTTGAGATACGAGGAAACGCTAAGTGATAAAATTAGATACTCTCCATTTGGAGTAAGGTTTCATAAAAGCTTCATATACAATAAAGGTGGGAGACCCGTTATTTATGAAAATAAAGAAATTATGAAAAAGTTACTTCAGGAAAATGAATATTGGCGAATTGTTGATTTGGATTTAACAGATCCAAAGACAATTGTTGATTGGACGCATGAAAGAGAATGGAGGGTACCGGAAGAATTATCATTTGGTTATAGCAATATCGAAGTTATTGTAAAAGATAGTGGTTATTATAGAAAACTTGTCAAGCGGTGTATTGAGACGGAAAGAACAGACATTCTTGTTGGTATACATGGAATAATAACATTGGACAGTGTATATTCTTAGACTAGAGAGGCTAACCCCTCTCTTTTTCTATGCAGAAAGGAGAATACATGGAAATCAGAGCAAGACCTTAACGGGTCTTATTTTATTGCATAGAATAAGAAAGAGAGATAAACGCAGAGAAAGAATTATTGTTACAGACGTACACTCTGGTACTTCCTATTATATTGGGTTATATTGTCTGGTTGTTAAAAAATCAGAAAAGAGACAGGGATGCCAACAGCAAGGGAACCATGCTTTTATTACGTGTACAGCTGATTGAATATCATAGCAAGTATATGCAGATTGGAGATATTCCGTCTTATGCATATGAAAACTTCTGCGAGATGTACGAAGCATACCATGCGCTTGGTGGAAACGGCATGATCACAAAAATGAAACAGGAAATTGATGAATTGCATATTAAAAGGAAGGATGGATAAATATGAAAGATTGGAAGAACTGGGCGAAATGCGCAGGAATTAGAGCAATCAAAACTGTAGCACAGACTGCAGTAGCAACGATCGGTACAGCAACGGCACTCGGACAGGTGGATGCGAAACTTGTGATTTCGGCATCCGTGCTGGCTGGAATCTTATCGCTGTTAACCAGCATTGCCGGATTACCAGAATGTAACACAGAGGACAAATAATCGTCCTCTTATTATTTATGTGCGACGTCGCACCGGAAGGAGATCAATTATGGGATGGAAAGAATACAGTAATAAATTAAAAGAATGGTATGGATATAGCGAGGCAAAGAATCAGGACGATATTATCATTGACATTTATAATTCGCAGCGTCCGGCCGGATCTTATAAAATGACACGCACAGATCCATGGTGCCATGCGGCAGTGTCTGCAGCTGCTTATGCATCGGGGAATGCCGGTAAAGTACCGAATACCTGCTATTGTCCAACCGGTATTAATATATGGAAAAAGTGGGGCAAATGGGTAGGAAGATATACCAATGCATACAACCCACAGGTCGGACACATCATTTATTATGATTGGAACAAAGATCTCATTTCTGATCATGTTGGAACCATTATTTCACGAAATGGTGATACATTAACTGTCAGAGAGGGAAATCGAAATGACATGCTCTGTGATCGTCAGATTAATGTAAATTCACCATTGATTATCGGTTATGGTATTCCAAACTGGGGAGGAGCAACACAGACACCTGTAGCAACGATTCCGACACATGAGGAGACTAAACGTACATGGTTGCAGATCGGTGACACTGGCGAAGAAGTTAAAGATGTACAGACAAAGCTGATTGCACTTGGATATTCCCTACCATCAGGTGCAGATGAAAAGTATGGAAATGAAACATTTAAGGCTACCGAACAGTTCCAGCATGATGTAGGAATTAAGGAAGATGGACTTGCGGGTGAAATCACAAGATCTAAGCTGAATAATGCTTACAACACACGGTCAGCTGCAAAAGCGAATAATTCGTGGATTGCAAGATTGCAGGCAGCATGTAATGCTCAGGGATTTTCGAACCAGAAAGTTGATGGCATTGCCGGTCCGAATACATTGGCCGGTTGTCCGACATTGGGGACAGCTTCCAGAGGATCTATCACAAAACTTGTTCAGGAAAAATTAAATGCAATGGGATACAATTGCGGAGCAGTAGACGGAAAGAATGGACCGAATACACAGACAGGAATTAATGCATTCAAAAAAGCAAAAGGTCTTACTGCAAATGGAATAGTAGATGAGAACATGTGGAAAGCATTATTGGGACTGTAGAAAGAATAAAAACAATTTGTCCCATGAGTGTCCCATACGGAGATTTTGAGCAAAAAAGAATGCCGGAAACCCTTGAGTTCCCGGCATTCTTACGATTAAGTTCAATGCGGATAGTGGGACTTGAACCCACACGAAGTCACCTCCGCAAGATTTTGAGTCT
>ERZ506742.727-NODE-727-length-10299-cov-5.79237_pt1 | contig 10299 bp, 8 predicted proteins | sample MGYA00512570_ERZ506742 | MGnify/ENA metagenome assembly ERZ506742 | reverse complement strand
GATAACTGGAAGCGGCAAATCCTGCAAGATCACCGATGACACCGCCGCCAAGAGCGATGACCAGATCACTACGGGAAATCTTTGCCTCCAGCATTGCCTTGTAGACAGTCGGAAGTGTCTGGAAATCCTTGGTTGATTCACCGTGAGGAAGTACCAGATGGTGACATTCGTAAGTGAAGTCCAATGTATGGATCAGCCGGTCACCATATAACGGAAATACATTGTCATCGGAAATGATCATAATGCGTTTTCCGTGGTAGATCTTTCGGATGTAATCTCCGGCCTGGGATAATATGTTGTTTTCAATATAGATAGGATAACTGTCTTTTCCCAGATTAACTGTAAGTTTCATAATATATACTCCTGTAAGGTTTTTGTCTGAACCGCCATGCGTTCGTAAGGAACTGCCAGTGGCAGGTTATCTGCATTAGATCGTCTTGCCGACAACACCTGCAATCTGTGAAACCTTTTTGATCAATTCGTCGTATTTCTTAGGTTTTAATGACTGAGCTCCGTCGCAGAGTGCGGATTCCGGATCATTGTGTACTTCTATCATCAATCCGTCGGCTCCTGCTGCTACAGCGGCCATTGCCATAGAATCTACTAACCACCATTTACCGCCCGCATGACTTGGGTCAACGATGATCGGAAGATGTGTCAGTTTACGAAGTACCGGGATACTCTGAAGATCCAGAGTATTTCTTGTATAGCTTTCGAAAGTACGGATTCCGCGTTCGCAGAGGATGACATTTTCATTACCGGATGCCATGATGTATTCTGCTGACATGATCCATTCTTCGTAAGTTGCGTTCAGACCTCTCTTTAAAAGGATTGGACGGTCAAGTTGTCCTAATTCTTTTAACAGATCGAAGTTCTGCATGTTACGTGCACCGATCTGGATAAGATCTACTTTCTCGTTAAAGATATCGAGGTATTTGTCTGACATCAGTTCGGTTACGATCGGAAGTCCTGTTGCTTCTTTTACAGATGTTAAGATGTCGAGTCCTTCCAGTCCGAGTCCCTGGAATGAATAAGGACTTGTTCTTGGCTTGAATGCACCTCCGCGGAGTAAGTTGGCTCCGGAAGCTTTTGCAGCCTGGGCGATTTCAAGTACCTGTTCGTAAGATTCTACGGAACAAGGACCGGCGATCATTGCCAGGTTGTCGCCGCCAACTTTTACACCGGATACATCGATGATGGAATCTTCCGGATGGAATGCACGGTTGGCTAATTTGTATGGCTCCTGTACATGCATAACTTTATCGACTGCAGAATCAATTTCGAATAATTTGGAATCGACTTTGGCTGTGTCACCGATACAACCGATAACTGTCATCTCTTCGCCCTGTACAACGTGTGTGTTAAGTCCTCTCTTTTTGACCATGTTCTCGACACGAGAAACATCATCTTTTGTAGTGCGTGGTTTTAATACGATAATCATAATAAATATCCTCCAACATGTATGATAATTGTGCCTGTGTGATATTTCTTTTCCCGTGTGAGGCTAGTATAGTCGCACTGTAAAATATTCGCACTGCAAAACTTTAATTACTTAAAGCACAAAACTAATGATATATTAACGCAATGGGATTTGATTGTCAACACTTTTATTCGATAAATTCTTTCATTTTTAAAAAAGTGTGTTAGACTAAAATTGTATAGTAAAAAAGGAGTGGGAAAATGGTAAGTGTTTGGGCAGCAGATATTACACCATTACTAATAGAAGAGACGTATCAGGCATATTATGATAAAGTGCCTGAGTGGAGAAAAGATAAAGCGGATAAACTTAAAAATGTGGATGACAAAGCAAGGAGTGTCGGTGCCTGGATATTGTGGGAAAAGATGAAGAAGGCTCTGAGACTTCCGGAATCGGCAGTTTTCAATCTGTCACATTCGGGAAAATATGTATTGTGTGCCTGTAGTGACCGTGAAGATGTTCAGACAGGCTGTGATGTGGAGATGAAGGGAAAGCTGCGGATGCCGGTGGCAGAACGGTATTTTTGCCGGGAAGAATGTGAGATCATCCGCAATGGGAAGGATGAAAAAGAACAGGCGGAGTGGTTTTACCGCTTCTGGGTATTAAAAGAAAGCTTTATGAAAGCAACCAGAAGAGGAATGGGCCTGGACATGCGCACATATGAATTTGCCTGGGGACAGGACGGCATACCATATCTGAAAAAGCAGCCTGAGGAATATCCGGAGAAATATCTGTGCAGGGAGTACGAACTGGAGCAGGGGGACGCAAGGGTCGCGGTAATTACGACAGATAATGAGATCGAGGGGAGATTACACGAAGTCAGACTTGCTTAATAAAGGGGTGTATGAACATGAAACAGTTAATGACAAAATGGGCAGACAATATAAATGAAAAGAATGTACTAGGGGAGTACCCAAGACCGCTCATGCGTAGAAAAAGCTATGTAAATCTGAACGGAATATGGAAATATGCAATAAGAGAAACAAAAGGATTTCCAAAGAAAATGGATGGGGATATCCTGGTTCCGTTTTCGCCGGAAGCTGTATTGTCGGGGGTAAACAGACAGTTAAAACCAGAAGAATATCTATGGTATAAGAGAAGGCTTCCGGATGAAGTAAAGCCGGAGAAGGGAAGCAGATGGATCCTTCATTTTGGAGCGGTAGATCAGTGTGCGGTCGTATATATAAATGGAAAGAAACAGGGAAAGCATGTGGGAGGCTATCTTCCATTTTCATATGATATTACGGAAGCATTAAAAGAAGAAAAGAATCTGTTGACCGTAAAAGTAAGAGATTATTCGGAGACTTGTTATTATAGCAGAGGAAAACAGAAACTTAAAAACGGAGGGATGTTCTATACGGCACAGAGTGGAATCTGGCAGACCGTATGGATTGAAAAAGTTCCAGAGTGTTATATCGGACATCTTAAGATCACACCTCTTTATGACCAGTCTTCTATAATGATCCAGATGGAAGAAGAACATGGCATAAAAGATATTGATTACGAAGTTACGATAACGGCAAGAAAGATGTGGCCGGTGAAAGCATCCGGAAAGACGGGAAAGCCGTGTGTGATCATGATACCACATATGAGAAGCTGGAGTCCGGAAGATCCATTTCTGTATGATCTTCATGTGAGGATGGGAGAGGATTCGGTAGAAAGTTACTTTGCCATGCGTAAGGTAGAAGTTAAAAATGACAAAGAGGGAATACCGAGGATATTTTTGAACAATGAGCCGTATTTTGAAAAGGGAGTACTGGATCAGGGATATTGGCCGGATGGTCTATACACACCGCCGTGTGATGAAGCGATGATCTATGATATCCAGAAGATGAAGGACCTGGGGTTCAATATGATCCGCAAGCATATTAAGATAGAACCGCAGAGATGGTATTATCACTGCGACCGTATCGGTATGCTGGTCTGGCAGGATATGGTGAACGGAGGACGGGATTATAAGAGCTGGTATGTAACGTATATGGCGACAGCCATGGAGGGAATGCATATCCGGGCAAAAGATACCAGGATTCATCTGATGGGACGTCAGGATCCGGCCGGGCAGAGACAGTTTGAAAAAGAGATGAAGGAGACGGTTCGATTGCTTTATAATCATCCATCCATTGTTACATGGGTTATTTTTAATGAAGGATGGGGACAGTTTCAGACGAAGAAGATGACAGATATAGTAAGGGCAGAAGATCCTTACAGGCTGACAGATTCTGCGAGTGGCTGGTTTGATCAGGGGTGCGGGGATATACGAAGCATCCATGATTATTTCTTCCCCTTGCATGTAACACCGGAAAAGAGGGTAACGGCACTTACTGAGTTTGGCGGGTATTCGCTGCAGATCCCGAAGCATAGTATGTACGAGAAAAAGGTCTACGGTTATAAAAAGTTCAAGAGAAAAAGAGAACTTACGGCGGGCTATGAGAAATTGATAAAAAAGCTCATTATTCCGAATATCAGTCGTGGATTAAGTGCAACTGTTTACACACAATTATCGGATATAGAAGAAGAGGTAAATGGAATCATTTCTTATGATAGAAAAATAGTCAAAATGGATGAAAAAACCGTTAAAAAACTGAATGAAAAACTTCATTTTTAGCCTTTATTTTCGGGGAAATGTAACGTAAGCAGAGTTGACGTGTTTTCTGTGATTTGTTAGAATATAAAAGGGAAAAATAAAGATTTATCAAGATAGAAAAATGTTTACAAAACCATAAAAAAGCACACGAGGAGAGTATGGGAGAGTAAGAATAATAAGGAGGAAAAGAATGTTGGAATTAACGTTTGGAGAACAGGTCAAGATCATTCTGAGCCGTAAAGGGATGACGATCAAAGAACTTGCAGAGAAGATAGAAAAACAGACAGGAAAGAAGATGTCGCGTCAGAATCTGACCCAGCGTCTTGGCAGAGATAATTTCCAGGAGCAGGATATGCGAATGATCGCAAAGATTCTTGATTGTCCGTTTTATCTGGATATATTAGAAGAACATGAGGAGCATGAAGAGAAGCCTTCAAAGGCCCAGAAAATTACAGAGCCTGAAAAGAAGAAAACACCTGCCAAAGCAGAAGAAAGAGATATTACGATAGGTGAGCTTGTAGATATTCATAAAGAATTAGATGCAATAGAAAAGAAGAAAAAGAAGAAGTCTAAAAAGGTTGTAGAGCCAGATCCGGAATATGTTCAGGAAACAATATTTGATTTTGTAAGAGAGAAAGAAGCGACAGCAGAACCTGCCACAGAAATAGAAGAGCAGGAAGAAGAGATACAGGAGCCGGTGGAAGAAACCGGAAGTTTGGAAGCTGCGACACCGGAAGCAGACGAGCCGGTGGCCGGAAGTGAAGAAGAACCGGCAGCGGGTGTAGAGGAGCATGCTGAGGAACCTGTATATGAAGAAGAACCGGTGTATGAGTCAAAACCTGAATATGCAGAAGAACCAGTGTATGAAGCAGAGCCAGAATATGCAGAAGAACCAGTGTATGAAGCAGAGCCAGAATATGCAGAAGAACCAGCCTATGAAAGTGAGCTGGAATATACAGAGGAGCCGGCTTATGAGTCGGAACCGAAATATACAGAGGAGTCAGCTCATGAGTCAGAACCGGAAGTAGAAGAGCCAGAGGAACCGGAAAAACCAGAGCCGAAGAAAGTTGAACCGGAGAAGAAAGCGCATGGATGGAGAGCGCTCTTCGGAATACGTAAAAAGCATGAAGAAGAATCAGCGCATGAAGAACCGGCAAAAGAAGAAAAGCCGGAAATCCAGTATCATGAGTTTGATTATTCGGGAGACGGTGAGTCAGAGAAACTTGCAGAAGAATTTATGCCGGAGGAACCGGAACAGGAGGAAACATATGCAGCAGCTGATGAGACCTCCGGTTATGAGAATAACGGATATCAGAGCCGGTATGCGCAGGAAAATGAAGAAGACTTATTCACATCTGATGAAGAGGATCTCAGTAAAGGTGAACTTAATCCTTACACAGGACATGAATATGAATCAAACAGCGTAAGAATGCATCCGAAGAGAATCGGCTATGTACAGGTATATGACAGAGGAAAACATCAGTGGACAGATATGACGGAGTGGGCATTCCTTGGATATCAGGAACGTAAAAAGGCACTTCTCGGAAAAGATTATGAGCCGCCGATCTATCTGGATTAGTGTTGAATGAACATAGAAAGAAAATGTTATGAATAAGGTGTTCAGCCGGATCTCCGGCTGGACACTTTTTGTACAAGGGGATGCAAGAGAAGCTGCCGCCTACAGGAACTTCCGGTGGCAAATTTTGTAGATTAAAATATGAAGGAGGAGCAGAAAATGGAATGGACAAGGCTTTTATCAACAAAACGTCAAAGACAGAACAGATACAAGAGTCAAAAATATGGTGATGCAGACCTTAGAAGTGAATTCGAAAAAGATTATCACAGAATCATCGGCAGTGCGTCATTTAGGAGACTTCAGGATAAGACACAGGTATTTCCACTGGATAAAAGTGATTTTATCCGTACGAGACTGACCCATTCCATGGAAGTCTCTTCGCTGGCAAAATCTCTGGGTCAGAATATAGGAGAAAGCATATTGGTACACAAGAAAGATTCCAGTTTCACTGTACAGATGAAAGAGGATATCTGCAATATTCTTCAGTGTGCAGGACTGATTCATGATATCGGCAATCCACCGTTTGGTCATTATGGAGAAGCGGCGATCAGGGAATGGTTTGAAAGAAATCTTCCGCTTCTGACATATCATGGAACGTCACTTGAGGAGTTGCTCGAACCTCAGATGAGGGAGGATTTTTATCATTTTGAAGGAAATGCACAGGCACTTAGGCTGGTCAGCAAATTACATTTTCTGGTAGATGAAAATGGAATGAATCTGACGTATGCGCTTTTGAATACAATTATAAAATATCCGGTAGCATCTACAAAGATCCATCCGGAATCAGGAGATATCAGAGAGAAGAAGATGGGCTATTATTATGCAGACCGGGAACTGTTCGAGGATATTGTATCAGAGACGGGTGCGGGAAATCACAGACATCCACTTACCTTTATACTTGAGGCAGCAGATGATATTGCATATAAGACCGCAGATATTGAAGATGCATTTGTAAAAAGATTTCTTACATATCATAGTCTCAGAGATGAACTCAGAAAACTACAGAACAGGGAGAAAAAGTATGCAGACCCAGAAGAGAAAGATCAGAACTGGTTCTGCCCGGCAGATAAACTGGTAGAATTATACGACCGTGCAAAGAAGAACGGGGTAGATGATCCCGGTGATTATGCAGTGAAGAACTGGATCGTAAAAGCACAGGGATTTTTGATTGGCTGCGCAACTTCCGGATTTACTTCTCATTATGAAGAGATTATGGAAGGCACGTATAAAAAAGATCTGTTTGCAGGTACTTTGGCTGAAGGATTGGTAAAACTGCTTGGAGAGATAGCGAGCAAATGTGTATTTAAAACAGAGACGATCTATCGTATGGAAGTGAAAGAGGCAGTGATGCTGGATAATCTGCTGGACAGGTTTGTCGGTGCAGCAATAAAATATGATGATCCAACGCAGAAACTGAACTCAATAGAAGAAAGACTGATTTCATTTATTTCCAATAATTATAAAAAAGCATATCGTTATCATGCAGAAGAAAAATCAGAGGTTTATCGTCTTTATCTGAGACTTCTGCTAGTTACGGATTATATCTGTGGTATGACAGACAGCTATGCGAAGAGGCTGTATCAGGAATTGAATGCGATTATGGCATAAAAGAAAATATTTCAGAATAGATTGTGATAAATAGCCGGAAACAGGAGAGGATATTTTGAGACGGTTTATTCGATATCTGTATGAATACGAACAAGAGAAAAAGATGCGGAATGTAGGCTTCGTAAAAGTAGAACAGGATGTGGATCAGTGCGTGATCCATGTGCACGGAAAAGGATTCCGGATGGAAGAAAATGCGCAGGGACTTAGGGTGTATCTGTTCTGGAATACAGAAGATAAATGTATTGGAATCCCGCAGGGAGTGACAGAGGTTCCCGGCCCGGCGGTGAACTGGCAGCTATGCTATACACCGGAGGATGTCGGTAAGAAAGAAAATTATGATCTTGTCAACGGAATTATATTAAAGGACGTAAATGGACACTGGTATGCGGCAGTCTGGAATGACGATGTAGTAAACGTCTGCAGGATGGAAATGTGGAAGATGGAAGAAGATTCCGTGCAGGGTGAAGAAAATGAATGTAAGAAGGGATTAGCGCAGGGCGAAGAAACTGAATGTAAGAAGGAATTAGCGCAGGACGAAGAATCGGAATGTAAGAAGGAAACCTTGCAGGATGAAGAATCAGAGAGTGGAAAACTTGAAGATGATTTGGAAAAAGAGGCCTGCCTGGGGGGTAAAGTCCGCAAGATCCAGCGTAAAGATATGGTGTGTCTTCCGAGGTGTGAATGGAGACATGCAAATAATAGTTTTTTGATCCACGGGTATTATAATTATCACCATCTGATATTGACAGTCCGTGATGACCGGTTAAAATTAGGAGTACCGGGAGTGTATCATCCGCAGGAAGAAAAAGCCGCAGAAAGCTTTGGATTTCCGGAATTCATTCCTGCAGAAGAGCTGGATCTTAAACTTACAGATGAAGAGAAGAATGACAGAGAGAAGTTCGGATACTGGTGCAGGGATATAAGAGGATCACATGACTGTGTAGAACCACAGAAGAGATAGAAAACAGGAAAATAGACGGAGAATGAATATGCAAAGCACAGATGAAAAATATATGAAAGAAGCGATCAAACAGGCAAAGAAAGCATATGCGATCGGTGAGGTGCCGATCGGATGTGTGATCGTATATCAGGATAAGATCATTGGGAGAGGATATAACCGCAGAACAATTGATAATAATACCCTGGCGCATGCAGAACTGATCGCGATCAAAAAAGCAAGCAAGAAGATGAATGACTGGAGACTGGAGGATTGTACGATGTATGTAACTCTGGAACCATGCCAGATGTGTTCCGGTGCGATCGTACAGTCCCGGATGACACGGGTAGTAGTCGGATGTATGAATCCGAAAGCCGGCTGTGCAGGCTCTATCTTAAATCTTCTGGATATGCCTGAATTTAATCATCAGGTAGAATTGACGACAGGAGTGATGGAAGAAGAATGCAGTCAGATGATGAAATCATTTTTTAAAGAATTGAGAGAAGCAAGGAAGAAGAAAAAGCAGCTGGAAAAAGAACAGACCGGGGAAATATAAAAGACAGGTGATCATATGAATGAAAAGACAGTAGGAATGCTTGCAAAGTTTACAGGTGTGTCTGTACATACAATAAAATATTATGAGAAGATTGGTCTTCTGAGTTCTACGAGAAGAGAACATTCGAATTACAGGTCTTACGATATAAGGGCATGCACGGATATTTACGAATGTATGAAGTATAAGAATCTTGGGTTCGCATTGAAAGAGGTCGGGAATCTGATAAAGGAAGCAGATTCAGAAGCGATAGATAATCTGTTGAAAAAAAGATTAGAGGAAATAGATGCTTCACTGTCAGAATTGCAGGAATTAAAAAAACGTGTGACGGATTATCTTGCAGAGACGGAAGAGATAGAAAAGAAACAGGGAAACTGGTATATAGAAGAAATGCCGGATTTCTGGATCAGATTTCAGACGAATAACCTGGAATATGGCAAAAATGCACAACTTGAATCGGACGGGATTAATTTCATGGATTATGCACCGGAAAGCAAATCGGTACTTAAGATAAGCAGAGAAAGTCTGAATGGAACGGAAAACCAGTTCTCCTGGGGACAGGCAGTACGGGCAGAGTATATAGAAGATATCGAAAAAAATGAAAATGTCTGGAGCAGGCAAAAAGGATATACCAGGATAAAAGGCGGAAGAGCATTTGTTCTGTATCTGAAAATTACCGGACCGTATGCATCGGAAGGAGTGCTGCAGAAGAAAATCCGAAAGATATACCGAAAGTTTCAACAAGATGCAAAGATACCGGGAGATGCTTACTGTGTAAGGATTAAGATCACACATGATGAAGAAGGAAATGATTGGAATTATTTGAAAATATATATATTACTGAAACCTGAGAGTTAATCTCAGGTTTTTGTACTTTAGTGAGGTAAAATGCCATTGAAGAGGTGAAATTAGAAAGAAAAGAATAGAAAAAATTAATAGAAAATGATTAAAAAGACTGAAAATTATAAAATGTATTAATAAGAGTACACTTGACCTGATACCTGTATCCAGTTATAAAATTAACAATATAGAAAAACGGGTCAGGAGGAAACGGATAATGACAAGTGAAGAAATCAAAAATATGAGTTTTGAAGATTTCCGGACACAGATTGAGGGGATGGAAGAGGTTCAGAAACTCACAGCAGACGGAACGGAGAGATATGGTATATATAAGCATGATGTATGCTATGTAAACAGAGACGGGATTGAGCGTACGCTCCAGATGATCGTACCAGAGACGAATGCCAAAGCACCAAAGATATATCCGGCAATTTTGTATGTTCAGGGATCGGCATGGAGAAAACAGGACAACTATAAACGGCTTGGAGCAATGGCAGATCTTGCAAGACGTGGATTTGTGACAGCGATTCTTCAATACAGAGAAAGCGATCTTGCTACATTTCCTGCTCCTGTAGAAGATGCAAAGACAGGTGTACGTTTCTTAAGAAAACATGCAGAGGAATATCGTATTGATCCGTCCCAGGTCTTTATAATGGGAGATTCAAGCGGCGGCAATACAGCGTTTATTGCGGGGGTTACGGCAGATCAGGAGCTGATGGACACA
>ERZ506742.718-NODE-718-length-10421-cov-3.5108_pt1 | contig 10421 bp, 6 predicted proteins | sample MGYA00512570_ERZ506742 | MGnify/ENA metagenome assembly ERZ506742 | reverse complement strand
TATGCAAAAGGGGTTCATATATGGAAACAACAGAAAAGAATCGATTTAGTATTTTACTTGAGCAGCTGATTAATACAGGAGAAGTGAAGAATGCATCTTTGGCAGCAGCACTTCGATATGATGCAAGCTATATCAGCAAATGGATTACCGGTCGGATGATTCCGGCTGAAAAGACAAAACGGAAAGTACTCAGAGGTATCAGCCAGGAAATTGTCAGACAAAGTACACAGAGCGGATTGGAGAATTTGTGTGCGGACTATCAGATATCAGACTGTGAAGAACTCAAAACGGTGATCTATGATCATTTGGATGCAGAGTATAATTATGTTCTGGAATTGCAAAAAACATATGGTACACTCATTGCGCCGAAGATGAGCTTTTTTATGTCATTAAGTCCGACGCAGTATATTGCAAAAATGCATCATCCGGTTCTCAGGCGTGTGAAACAGTTAAATATTACAGCGGAAATGGATCTGCTGGCATTAAGGCATGAGTACCGTATGCAGATTGTACAAGGTAATATGAGGCGGGAAGTCTACCGGACCTATCCGGATGTCCACTTTTCACTTACTATTCATATCGAACCAGACAAAATGAATATCATCGGAGATACAGTATTTTTAATGAACATGATATCAGATATGTCCAGAATCGATTTTAGATTATACAAAAGCAGTCAGGCGGCAGGTAGAATGATTTTTTCAGTACAGGATGATTTTATGATCAGCGGTATGCTGGCAGATGATAAGCGCTGCATGGCCATCAATATCAGCACAGAAGAAGATAATTGCCGGTGGATGTTTGAAAATCTGAGTGAATTGTGCACAAGGGATGCTTTGCTTTATCGTCCTTCAACAATCAGAAGATTGGTAGAGGAACAGGGATATCAATATTCCATGCTTTCTATGAATAAGCGATGGTATATAGGGCATATAACGGAGTGCTTTTTGCCGGATGAATTATTTGAAGAATTGTTAGTGCATGCAACAAAAGAAATGAACTTGGAGATGGATGAGACACAATTGAGATATCTGCATGCATTAACCCAGAAGACATTGGAAGAAAGTCATACCCAGGTAATTATCTATGAAGATGCCCTGTCGGATCTTGTGATAGGCAGGACGATTAGTTTCTTCGGATGCAAACTGAAGCTTTCATTGAGTCAAATCCAGACATATTTAAAATGCCTGAAGCATACATGTCTGAACCATTTAAACCTGGAAGTAAAATTGGCTATAGGCAAATTTGTGAAGGATTATCAATATGAAATGACACAATGTGTTTTTACTTCAGACAGTATTTCTTATCTTAGGCTCAATACAGAAAACAGGGAAAATAATCTGGCTTTATTTAATCATTCGGATATGACAGAGATTTTTGTCCGTTTTTTTGATGAAATATGGGAAAGCAGTGATGGAAAATGTCTGTCAGAATCTACAGAGATTAAGCATTTTTTTGACCATATGATTCAAAATACAGAAATTCAGTCAGGAATTTCATTCAGTTTTTAATGTATTTTGTCATGATGATTCAATCCCATTCATTTATTTTCATGTTAAACTGACCTCATCTTATAGAAAGATGAGGAAAATGTTATGAATCAACAAGTGACAGGAAAACCAAGTATTGATAAACCATGGATGAAGTACTATCCGTCGCAGCTGATTCAGGGACTTACAATTCCTGAGCAGACAGTTTATGAATATTTAATGGAAAGGTGTCCGGGAGATGATGTTGCAGCTATCCATTATTACGGCAGAGACATCAGATGGAGAGAATTGAAAGAGCAGGTGGACCTGGCCGCCAGATCGCTGCGTGCCATCGGATTTGGCGAAGGAGATCAGATACCGATATTTTTGCGGGCGGTTCCGGAATTTATTTACTTGCTGCTTGCTGCGGAGAAAATAGGAGCCTCTGTTTTGTGCAGAGACAATACGCTTGAAGAGAATATAGCAGCTGTTAAAAAATCAGGTGCAAAGATGATCATTGCCCACGACTTCCTTTCTCATGAAGAACTTAATCGTTACAGAAAGGAAGCCGGCATCAGAGGTGCTGTTTTATTAAGCCCAATCCGCAGTGCCATGAGAACGGGGCTGCCGGATTACTGCTGGAATTATCTGGAATCTCTTTATACAGATTATCCGGCATACGGTCCGTATACGATGTCCTGGGAGGCTTTTATGGCAATCGGAAATCAGTTTACAGGGAAAGTGGAGGCACCGAAAGACATTGACAGACCGTTATTCAGAGCTTATACAAGCGGCTCTACAGGTCCTTCAAAGCAGGTCATTCATTCTGCCCATACGATGATCGGCAATATGCATCAGATGAATTTTTATGGTGCATCTTCGGAATTCCGGCCAACATGGATGGTTACACAGTTAACCCCTTCTTTGGTGGCGGTAGTTGTTGCGATGCTGCTGATGCCACTGGCTTCAGATAAATTGCTGATACTTAGTCCTTTTGTGGCATCAGAAGATGTAGATCTGGAAATGATGCATTATCGTCCGAATTGCTGGCCTCTGATTCCGATGTTTATTGAGACAGTGATGAGAAATGGCCGTGTTCCGGATGATTATGATATGTCCCATTTGTTTTCAGCAGGTGCAGGCTGCGAGGCTTATAACAATAATCAGCTGAAGCGTGCACAGAAATTCCTGGAGGATCATCAATGTAAGGCACGTTTTACGACCGGCTACGGATGCAGCGAAGCGGGATCGAATATGTCATTGCCTTTAACAGCACATCCGATCAAAGACGGCAATGTAGGGATACCAATGCCACTTACAACCATTTCTATTTTTAAGCCGGGGACAGACGAAGAATTGACGTACAATACGATGGGTGAAATCTGCCAATGTGGACCAGGAACAATGGTTGGGTATGATGATCCAGCAGCGACGGCAAGAACGATCAAAATACATTCCGATGGCAGCCGCTGGCTTCATACAGGTGATATTGGTTATATGACAGAGGATGGAACAATTTATGCATTAACCAGAGGTGAAGCACCAAGATACGGCGGCGGTTCACTAGCGACACTGCCTATGGAGAATCTTCTTGCAGACGCGGAAGTAGAGGGTATAGATGATGAATTTTTTGTGATTGTCCCGGATCCGGAGCATCACAGATGTTTTGTTCCGTACCTGTTTGTAGTCCTGAATAAAGGTTATACAGTAGATGATATCAGGGAAAAGGTAAAGGAAAGTCTTGAGGAGTACATGCAGCCTGTTGATATTATTGCTCTTCCAGAGAGACCGTTTTTCCACTTTAAGACAAACCGTATCGGCCTGACACGGGATATTGAAGCAGGAAAATTTAATGTAATTCCTAATTAGATATTTAATTTTCAAATCTCTCCGCCCCATAATGTTGTAAAAGAACAGAGGGGTGGAGAATCAATATAGATACCAAGAAATATAAAAAATCTCCCCGCCCGGATGTTCTTTTAGAACATTATGGGGTGGGGAGATTTGAAAATATTATCAGTTATTTTTTAGATATCTTTCCGTAAAAGTTGAGATAGCATTCTAATTTCGCTTATTATCTTACCAAAATCAGCCGTATCTTTTACCAAAATCAGCCGTATCTTTTACCAAAATTGGCCGTATCTTTGAGTTTTAACAGTACTTTTTGTTACCAAAATTGGCCGTATCTTTATTTATTTACAATAGCATCTACGTGTATTGGAACAACACTTCGTTTTACAACAGTGTAAAACGAAAGTTGGTTTGTGAGTAAAAAGTAGTTCAATTACTTCCAGTGGTAATATTAATTTCTTTCCCCAAGGATTGATAATGAATCCCTGGCAGAGTTCCCAGCTTTTTAAAGCATCAAATAAATAGTATATCGTATATAATAGTAATAGTGGGAAAATAATAAAAAATTTAGGGTTATTCATTAAGACAACATATAAAAAGTAATAAAGTGTATTGCGGGAATTCTTGACGCTAAAATCTCGATATTGTATAATGATGTATAGGAATACAATATAAAAAACATATAAAAAGTAATACTTATTATATGATGAAGGGAGAGCTTGTATATGAAAGTTATAGCAATCGCCAATCAGAAAGGTGGAGTGGGAAAAACTACTACTACGTATAACTTAGCAGTTGCAAAAGCAATGATTGGTAAAAAGGTACTTATGATTGACCTTGATCCACAGGCTAGTTTGACGATTTGTTGTGGAATGAATCCTGACGATAAGGATTTTGAAAATTACAACATATGTAAATTGTTTGATGGGAAGACAACACCTGCAGAATGTGCTTTCAATGTAGAGAGTACAGGACTGGATAACTTATTTATTGTTCCATCCAATATTGATCTTGCGGTTACAGAGACAAAATTAGTTGTTGGTAGAAATAGTGACGTACAGCTACGGAAGGCAGTATTAACACTGAAGCCGTATTTTGATTATATTTTTATTGATTGTCCACCACAGTTAGGAACACTTCTTATCAATGCTTTAGTGGCTGCGGACGAAGTAATCATTCCTGTAAAAACAGAGTATCTTGCTTATAGAGGATTAAAAGCCTTAATGAGTACAATCAAGGATGTACAGAGTGGAGATGGAGACAGATCATTGAATCCTGATTTGGTACTCACTGGAATTATTGCAACGATGTACAAAAAGAAAATTAATGACAATCAAGATGTATTAGCTATGTTGGAGCAGAAAGCAACAATTTTAGGTGTAGTAAAGGATGCAGCCGATGTTAATAAGGGTATTATAAAAGGAAGACCAGTTGTATTAACAAACAGAAAAGCACCAACGGCAAAAGAATATGTAGAGATTGCTTTTAAATTATAGTAATACATATTATATACTAAGTAATACTAATATACAATATAAAGAAAGGATGTAATATTGTGGCAAAGAAAACAAGGTTAATAGATACCCTTCAGGAAGAAGAATTGCAAGAGGTCAAAGAGGAGCAAGAAAAGGAAAATTCTAACACTATAAAAAAAGCAGCCGTGGAAAGAATTATTTCGAGAGATGGGGCAAAGGATAAACAAATTTCTGCAAAGGTCAACATGAAAATTTATAGTGCTTTTACTACAATAAATAAATTACAGGGTATTTCAAATAATTCAGCATTGAATATGTTAATTACAAAATATGTAAGGGAAAATAAAGAAATTTTGGAAGAAGATAACTTATTTTAAAATGAGGGTAACCTATAGTATATAAAAAGTATTACTTTTTATATGTAAAAATTTTCAAAAACTATTGCAATTTCCAGATTTAACGTGTACAATAAATAATAAGTATAAGAAGAATGGATATGAGCATATTGTAATGGTTAAATAATAGGACTAAAGCGGTATGAAGAATTAACCTCATACCGCTTTTATCATTGACATATTTCTTATACATAAATATTTTAAGTGATCGGTTTTACCAGAACCGATTACCTCACGCTAGACAATATTACCAGTACAGCCTAGCTCCACAATTTAATATTTGAAAAAATCAACTTAGCATAGTTTCTTTTTTAAAATGAAAATGTGGTAGGGTGTGTTTTTGGCACACTATTTTTATAGAAAATATTTTAAACCATAAATTCTTACCTGTCAAGAAAGAATTAAGTTCGGTATCTTAAAATAGTTCTTTTTGGAGGTAAAAGTAATATTTTATATATTCTAAGTATCACTTTTAATATACTTTTGCTAAAAGTTGGACAGGGTTAGAATTACTCCTGAATAAATAAAATTAGTATCGGCAAGCTTAACAAGTAAATTGTCGGGGTTGGAGAGCTGCATCTATCAGTAATCCATGACCTAAGGGGTTGGAGCGAACGCAAGACCTCATATGCCTAACCAGATCACCTATTGGTACGGAATGGTCTGTACATTGGTTAAAAGTAGCGTTCGGGGGCGAAATGTGAGCTTAGACGTACATAAGGTACACATGAGTATGGCAGCCTGTATAATAAGCAGGATGCGGAAATGGACAAGCACTGGAAACGGTGTGTGATAAGGGCATACAAAGACTATCATGATAAGTCCATGCGGACACGAAGAAAACCGCACTCATAGATTTATACTGCACTACAAGGATACGGATACCTCAAGACAAACACGGATTATTCGTTATGCAGGGATAGGGTTTCTTAATTTTCAAATTTTAAGGGAAACTCTATCCTGATACAGGAGCCGTTTCCTTAGAACAATCCGGATTATTCAGCTTCGCTGTTGGTTTGTCAAGAGTTTTGATAAATAAATATAAAAGATAAGGGGAATAGGGGCTATGATATCAGAATATATTGATAGTTTTGATGAGTTTTATAAGTTGGATTTGTCTTTTAGTGAATTTTATTCACAGCATTATGGAGATTACCGTCATGTGGATTGTGAGGTAGGGAATCCTTTTGAGATTTTCGATGAGAATGGTCATAAGATAAGGGAAAAACGTATTGAGCGTATTGAAAGAGAAAATATATGTTTTGTTGGTATAAAAAAGAAGGTACAATATGTCCCAATAGGGGAAACATTAGTACAGAGAAAAGCACGTAGAAAAAAAGATTTTGAAGAATATATGAATGCTGGCTGTGGAAGTGAAAGTATGGAACAGTTGGATGATGGAGGAGCAGCATATGCTAGTGAAATTATAGAAATACCACAGTATGATATTAATAAAATTGAAATACCAGATTTTGTAGCAGAGTCCTATTTTGATGGTAGGAAGTTTTATTATGAGATTTATTTTGAGATGGATATAGATGGTGAGAATGAAGTTTTAGAAATAATGTTGGATTCAAAAAGGAATATGGTTGATCAATTGAAAAAGAAATTTAATGAGTTTTCAAAAAAATCTAAGAAGTTGACAGGAGAATATAAAAAAATTCATCCGTATCTTTTAGAATTGCTTGGAGATTATTTTACTGGAGTGTGTGAGTATAGAACTTTTTACCTTATAGATAGTAATATAACGGTAGGTTGGGAAGGAACTGCAGGAAGACGAATATATAAAGATATATCGTTAATAAAGTATGAAAGAGAAGCTGCCTCTCCGATTATTTTTAAATTGAGAGAAGAAGCTTTATGTAAAGTAGATCGGGATAAAATAAGATGTATTTTAGTGTTTTTGCGAGCTGTTCCTGAATATATTTTTATTTTTGCGTATGGGTTATTGTCAGTTAGTTTAAATGCTAAAATAGATTATAGAAATAAAAATAAAAGTCTTTTGAAAGAAAGAGAAGAAAATGAAATTTATCAGATTTTACCATTTAGTTTGTGTATATATGGGACAAATAACTTTTTAAAGAAGAAGGATATTGCGATGATGTTTTTGGGATATTGTAGAGAGAGCAAAGAGGATTATCGTAGGAATTATAATAGGCTTCCCTATATTTCAGTAAAAAAAGTAGAAAAGAACATTTTTAAATTATGTCTTTATAAGGATTGTCCATTTATTATATACCCGGCTGGAAATGTTCCTAATATATCCGCAACCTCTACTTCAGTGAAAAGAATAAATCATCTGAGAGAGAAAAATATAATAAAAGGTTTTCCAGTATTTATATCAGAACGAAAAATAATCAATGATGATATGATAAATATTGATGTAACAAATATAGAAGATTGTAGGGAGATAACATATCAAAATGAGCAGGGAAAAGAAGACATATTTACATATAAAGATATTGCTGTATTTGTTGATGGTATTGTGTATGAGTATGTTAAATATTTAGAGCGTATCAATAATAAGTCAATTTGTCAGAGAGAAGAAGATTTTCAGAATGTATCACAGATAGAAACGCTTAATAGAAAATCAGATAAATTGAAATTAAATGGGGAGATATTTGAGCGGTATTGTAAAATGTTTGCTGACCCTAAATATAATTTAGAACAAGCCTGTGCATATAGGGATTTGTTAACAGCACTTAGGCAATTTGCAACATTTGTTCATAGCCATTGGCCGGAATTTGAACCATTGATGAGAGATGTTCTTTTAAAAGCTGAAGAAATTGCGACAGAAGAAGCATTAGATTGCGAAATAAAAGCGCAGCAGAGAAAAAATAATAAGAAAAATACCTCTAAAGTGAGAAAAAACGACATTATAAAGAAGTTTTTTGATATTGTTTTAAAGGAATTAGAATTGAAGGATACATATATAATAGATGAAGGGGGAGATTTCCTGTTTATAGATTATAAGCAGTTTCAAAAATGTTATGGGGATGGAAATTATAAGTCATTTCTTGCTACTTGTAGGGATATTGAATTATTAGAAGTACCTAAGAGAGCCAGTAATGGTAAATTTAGAGGATATGCTTTTGATAAGATGAAAAATGGGAAAAAATATAAAGTACTGAAGGTAAATCGAAAATTCTATGATAAATATTGTAAAATGACACAAGAATCAAAAAAATGATTTAGATGAAAAAAGAGCGAATTTTCGCTCTTTTTTATTTTTCAGGTATATCTTCTTCGTAGGATTTCATCATTTTATTAATGGTATCCATTAAAGCGAAGATTCTATCTAAAATCTCGTTATAATCTTTTAATGGAAGGATTTCAGCCATCCAAAATGAGTCACATCCTTTGCGGATGGTCATAAGTTTATCAGATGCGACTTGTAGATTATGCATCTTTTTGAGATATTGGGTGTAATTTTCATTAAGTAAATCTTTTTCGATTTTATCTATTGCTGTTAAAATTTCGTTTTTCATAGAATCCTCTTTTATATTGATATTGTATCTTTCATTATGCTACAATAGCAAGGCTACCACCCCTAGACAGGTGCAGGAAGGGGGTGAAGCCCAATATGCAGCTGATTACATCGTTTATACTCTCTATCGTGGCAAGTATAGTTGCCTACTATATTTGCAAATGGTTGGATGGAGATAACAAAAGGTAGCCAGCCAAGGGATTAAGCCACCCTGCCAAAAACGGAATAAAAAAGCCCCCAGAATTGCGGATTCTCTGGGGGCTTTTTGTGATCGCCAATATGCGGCTTAATCACATCGTTTGCCTAAAGGCATTATATCATATGTATTTTTGTTTTTCAATATACACAAGCTCGCATATTTTGTAGTTACGAGTATTGTTTTTTTTACTATTGTGGGTCAGGTTCCTTTTTAGAATCATTGATTCTATTGGATAATTCCTTAATGTGCTTCTGAAGCTGTTCTATCTGAATAGATAATTTAGCATTTTCTTTATCTGCCTGCCGGAGCTGTTCTTGATATTCTTTGTGTAATTCTCGTTCTTTTGCGATAACAGCCTGTTCTGTCGCTAATGCAGCCTGTATCTGCAATGTTTCCTTCTGACGTTCAAAGTCAGCCTGTGCAGCATTAAGAGAGGATTCAAATTCCTTTTTCTGATTAGATAATTCCATATTTTTTGCCTTTAAATCTGCCTGGAGAGAAGCAAAATTATCTTGTAAGGATTTATATTGTTCCTGCAGGGATTTATAAGCGGATAGGCTTTCTTTCATATCAGACAGTTGCTTTAATAGTAAGTCATTACTGGCAGTTTTTTCATTAGCGATTGCCCTGGCATCGTTTCTTTCTCGTATTGCTTGCTCACGCTCACGATTTGCAGATTCAATTTCTGTTTGAGTTTGCTGTTTTATAGTTGAAATCTCTGCCTGAGCTGTTGAAGTTACTGTTGCAATGTCTATTTTAGCCTGTTTTATAGTTTCTTCGGCTGTTTGAGCTTTTAGTTGAGCTTCTTCTGTTTCCTTTTTTGCCTGCTCTAGTGCGGCTTTTTTCTCTTCAATGGCTGAATCTAATTTCTCTTTTGCTTCAGCCAGTTGAGCATCCTGTCCGGCCACAATGCCATTAATCTGTTTAAGAAGAGAGCCAAGTGTCTTTTCTATGGCTTTAAGGTTTGGTTCTAGTGCCGGATGAGTCCCTTTTACGGATTCTGCTTCTGCTAAATCAAGGATACGTAGGAGAGTATCTTCTTTTTTATCTCCATTTTGGGCATAGATTTCCATGATTTTATTCGCTTTTTCGATTGTTTCTGGGGAAGCTGCAACTGCAAAATTTGCCATAATATATAATATCCTCCTTTACTACAATAATCTGATTCTAAAACTACTAATAAAATTATAACATATGCATTAATATTAATCAATTAATATTAATATAATATGTGAAAATGATGGTTTTATAAGAAATTAAAGAAGAAAATCCTTGTTATTGAGTAAAAATAAAGTAGAATTTGACTTTTAGCAGACTGTAAGGGCAGTTTTAAATTATTAATTTGAGATTGGAAAAGAGTTCACAGAATGTTCACAAAAATTTAGCACTCAATACTTGACGTGGCTAATAATAGGTGTTATATTACAGCTAGAACAAAAGAGAGGGCATAAAGGAATAGGAAATAAGTTCCGAACCGGAGTTCATAAAATTCATTTCAACATAGTCGAAAGAAAGATGCTTCCGATTTGCTGAAGACAGTAAAAG
>ERZ506742.688-NODE-688-length-10702-cov-5.49281_pt1 | contig 10702 bp, 10 predicted proteins | sample MGYA00512570_ERZ506742 | MGnify/ENA metagenome assembly ERZ506742 | reverse complement strand
ACCGGGTGCTTGTAGCCGGTGCAGTCCAGCTCAAACAGGCCGCCAAAGCCGCCCAAACCGCCGATGCAGTGCTCGTTCATGGTACGGGCGACATACTGCTTCATCAGCTCCACAGAGCGGTAACCGGCGGTAATGTCCACGCCCGCTGCGGCGTAGCTTTCAGAATAGCTCTTTTCCATGTTCTTACTCTCCTAACTTTTTGGCGTCCTTGGGACGGTCGTTCAGGTGACGGTCGTGAATATCGGTAGAAAGCACACTTTCCGGCTCTACGGCATACTCGCCGGTAAAGCAGGCGGTGCAGAAACCGCATTTTGCGTTTTTGGCAAGCTGGACAACGTGCTCGTTGGACAAATAGCCCAGCGTATCGGCGCCGATGATCTCGTTGATCTGCTCCAGCGTGCGGCCGGTAGCCACCAGCAGCTTCTGGTCCGGGATATCGGTGCCAAAGTAGCACGGATACTTAAAGGGAGGTGCAGACACCATAAAGTGCACCTCAGCAGCACCGGCATCCCGCAGCAGCTTGATGATGCGGGCAGAGGTGGTGCCGCGCACGATGGAGTCATCCACCAGCACCACGCGCTTGCCCTTGACGGTGCTGGACACCACGTTCAGCTTGATGCGCACGCTGTTCTCACGCTGTTTCTGGCTGCCCTGAATAAAGGTGCGGCCGATGTATTTGTTTTTGATAAAGCCGATGCCGTAGGGGATGCCGCTCTCCTGCGAGTAGCCCAGTGCTGCATCCAGACCGGAATCCGGCACGCCGATGACCACATCGGCCTCCACGGGGTGCTCCTGTGCAAGGAAGCGTCCTGCCTGCTTGCGGGCCTCGTGCACCGAGCTGCCCTCAATGACGCTGTCCGGGCGGGCGAAGTAGATGAACTCGAACACGCACATCTGGGTGTCCGGGCGGCCGCAGTGATCCTTGATGCTCCGCAGCTCACCGGTCTTGGTGTCGGCAATGACGATCTCGCCGGGCTCCACGTCCCGCAGCAGGGTCGCGCCCGCAGCATCCAGCGCGCAGCTCTCGCTGGCAAAGACGTAGCCGCCGCCGGGCAGGGTGCCGATGCACAGGGGGCGGTAGCCCCGGGGGTCCCGGACCGCAATGAGCTTGGTGGCGGACATGATCACCAGACTGTATGCACCCTCCAGCACATCCATCGTCTTGCTGATGGCAGTCTCAATGCTGCCCATCCGCAGGCGGTTGCGGGTGATGAGGTAGCAGATGACCTCGGTATCGGAGGAGCCGTGGAAGATGGCACCCTCGTTCTCCAGCTGACGGCGCAGCTCCAGGGCATTGGTCAGGTTGCCGTTGTGGCAGAGGGCCATGGTGCCCCGGCCATGCCGGACGATCATGGGCTGGGCGTTGGCCCGCACCCGGCTGCCGGCCGTGGCATAGCGGACATGGCCCGTTGCCATGTGGGCCGTGGGGGTGGAAAGACTGCCCAGCACGGCGGGGGTGAACACCTCGTTCACCAGGCCGAGGTCGCGGTGGCCCTGGATGACACCGTCATCGTTGACCGCAATGCCGCAGCTCTCCTGCCCGCGGTGCTGCAGCGCATACAGGGCAGAATAGGCGGCAGCGGCCACGTCCTCGGTGCCCGCCCGGTCGTAAATGCCAAAAACGCCGCATTCCTCGTGCAGCGGATATGCAAAATCAGACATTGGTTCTCCTTACAACTCTTTCAGTTCGTTCTGCAGCTTTTCTTCCTTGGCTGCGATCTGCTGTGCCATGCTCACCCGCTCGGCCTCCAGCTTCCCGGCCAGTGTGTCATCGCTCAGGGCCAGGATCTCGGCAGCCAGCCAGGCGGCGTTCTTCGCCCCGTTCAGGGCCACGGTAGCCACCGGGATGCCGCTGGGCATCTGAACCGTGGCCAGCAGCGCGTCCAAACCGTCCATCGCGCCGCCCTTCATCGGGATGCCGATGACAGGCAGGGTGGTGTTGGCGGCAAAGGCACCGGCCAGATGGGCCGCCATGCCCGCCGCGCACAGGATCACGCCAAAGCCGTTGGCCCGGGCATTTTTGGCAAAATCCGCGGCCTCGGCAGGGGTGCGGTGGGCCGAAAGGATGTGTGCCTCAAAGGGGATGTCCAGCGCCTTCAGCTGGGCACAGGCCCCCTTTACCACCGGCCAATCACTGTCCGAGCCCATGATCACTGCAACTTTCCGAATCATATCCGAACCTCTCTTTCTCCGTCTGCAAAACAAAAAAAAGCTGTGGTACACCTGCACCACGGCCTTTATTTCTGCGTATGCTCTCCCAGCGCTTTGCACAAAGCTGCACGATGCCCCTGAACAGCACGAATGGTGTTCTGTTCTGTGAAGCCCGACAGCATCTTCATCTTTGAAGTTCCCCTTTTGCTCTGCGCTTTTTCAGGCGGCACCCGGCATCCGCCGGGGGACCGTCCCTGTACTACATACAGTTTACGGCAAAAATTCCACTTTGCAAAGGCCCTTGGGGCAATTTCTCCCTTGTGTTCTCCCGCGTCAAAAAACTTTCAAAAGTTTTGTGCAGTTTCGACACCGTATTTCTTTTTAAGTATGACTTTTTTAGAAAATATAATAAAGTAAGTTTATCTCACTGGGACAGGCCCCGCTCTGTACAGTCTCTCCGTCATTGCGTTGGCAGTAAGGGCGTTTCACCTTAGAAGATGATCTTCGCTGTTGCTGCCCTTGCTGCCCGGATGAGGTCGGCGGGTGCGCAGCACACCTGCGTACCAATGCGGCCGCCGGAGACATAGACCTTTTCTTGAGCCAGCACGCTTTCATCAAACACGGTGGTGTACTGCTTTTTCATACCCACCGGGCTGCAGCCGCCGCGCACATAGCCGGTGACCTTATTGATATCAGCCACATGGATCATGGCTACGCTTTTTTCGCCCACGCTGCGGGCAGCGGCCTTCAGGTCAAGCTCTGCCGCCACCGGAATGACGAACACAAAGTAGTTTTTGCTGCTGCCCTGGGTCACCAGCGTCTTATATACGCAGGCCGGGTCCTCCCCCATGCTGGCGGCCACGGTCACGCCGTCCACCGCCACGCCCTCCTCGTGGGCATACTCGTGGGCTGTATAGGGCACCTTGGCCCGTTCCAGGATGCGCATGGCATTCGTTTTGGCTTCTTTTCCCATTGATGATCGCTCCTTGTAAACTCCTTGCCCTCTCAGGCTGCCCCTATTCTACCACTTTCTTTCCTAAATTTCAAAATTTCTCTTGACTTCAGTTCCCTGAAGTGTTATCATAGGCCCATGCTTCAGGAAACTGAACTTCACGAAAATAAATTACGGCAATGGAGCCGGTCTCCTGTGCCGTTTGTGTGAGAAGGATAAGGAGACGACCACCATGATCATTGTACTGAAACAGGATGCCCCTGACGCACAGGTCCGCGAGTTCTGCCACGAGCTGCAGGATATGGGGCTGCAGATCAACGACTCCAAGGGCAGCGACACCCACATTCTGGGCCTGATCGGCGACACCAAGGCCATTGCCGAGAGCTGGGTGCTGGCCAACCCCGTGGTCGAGACCTGCCGCCGCGTGTCTGAGCCTTACAAGAAAGCCAACCGCAAGTTCCACCCCGACGACAGCGTGATCGATGTCAACGGCGTGAAGATCGGCGGCGGCAGCTTCGCCGTCATCGCAGGCCCCTGCAGCATCGAGAGCGAGGAGCAGATCACCTACTGCGCCCAGCGCGTTAAGGATGCAGGCGCTTCCCTGCTGCGCGGCGGCGCATTCAAGCCCCGCACCTCCCCCTACTCCTTCCAGGGAATGCGGAGCGAGGGCCTGGACCTGCTCAAGCTGGCCCGCCGCGCCACCGGCTCCCCCATCGTCACCGAGATCATGAACACCGAGCACCTGCCCCTGTTCGAGAATGTAGACCTCATCCAGGTGGGTGCCCGCAATATGCAGAACTTTGAGCTGCTCAAGGCCGTGGGCCGCCAGAAAAAGCCTGTGCTGCTCAAACGCGGCCTGGCCAACACGCTGGAAGAATTTGTGATGAGCGCCGAGTACATCATGGCTGAGGGCAACGAAAACGTTATCCTCTGCGAGCGCGGCATCCGCACCTTTGAGACCAGTATGCGCAACACCCTGGACCTTGCCGGTGTGGTCATGCTCCACAAAATGACCCACCTGCCCGTTGTGGTGGACCCCAGCCACGCCTGCGGCCACGCCTGGATGGTGCCCCAGCTGGCCAAGGCCGCTGTGGCCGCCGGTGCCGACGGCCTGATGATCGAGGTGCACAACAACCCCGCCAAGGCCAAGTGCGATGGTGCCCAGAGCCTGACCCCCGACCAGTTCGATGAACTGATGGGCTTTATCACCAAAGAAGTCGAGTTCTTTGGCAAGAAGATGAACTGAGAATGGAACGACCCTCTCGGCACGCGGCAGCGTGACTGAGGGGGTTGTTTTCTTTTGTCATCAAATATGGTATACTATGGTGTATTTTGAATTCACCCTTGAAACGAGGTATTTCTATGAAAGCTCATATTGCACGCAACCAGAATGCCGGCATCCCGCTGGCGCTGGGCTGGAACCTTTCTGCCGCTGACCGGGGCATTCTGGAGGGGATGGCCCCCGCTTTCGGGATGAAGCTGCAGCTGGTCTCCCCCGCCGATGCAGGCAAGACCGTGGCCCAGCTGCTGGGCGAGGTGGAAGTCAAGACCACCCGCACCCTGGTGCTGGAGCCGGGTGCTTATCCCCCGGCGCTGGTGCTGGCCAACTTCAAAGATAAGGATGTGGACACCCTGCTCGACCTGATGAAGCAGGCACAGGTAAACATCCCCCTCAAGGCCGTTGTGACCCCCACCAGCAAGAGCTGGGTGTTCGGTGACCTGCTGGCACATCTGCAGGAAGAGCACACCGCCTTTACCGCCGCAAAGGAGACCGCCAAAGCATGATGACCAAGCGTATTTTTTCTGCCCTGCTGGCGGCTGCGCTCAGCCTGAGCCTGCTGGCTGGCTGCGGCAGCACCTCCGGCTCCACCGCCTCCAGCGCCGCCGATGGCCCGCAGCGCTACTCCACCGTGTTCTATGATGTGTTCGACACCGTGACGCAGGTCATCGCCTACTGCGACAGCGAGGAAGAGTTCACCGCCCAGATGGACGCGCTCCACGCCGACCTTGTGGAGTACAACCAGCTCTACGACATTTATAATGATTACGATGGCGTGACCAACATCAAGACCATCAACGATAATGCGGGTACAGCCCCAGTGACAGTGGATGACAAGATCCTCGGGATGCTGGAGCTGGCCCAGACCATGTATGACACCACCGGCGGCAAGCTGAACATTGCGCTGGGCAGTGTGCTGAACATCTGGCACAACTACCGCGAGGCTGCACTGGCCGATGACAACGACAGCAACAACCAGCTGCCCACGCAGGAAGAGTTGGATGCCGCCGCACAGCACTGCGATATCGCCAACCTCATCATTGATGAAGATGCCAAAACGGTCTATCTGGCCGACCCGGCCATGTCGCTGGACGTGGGCAGCGTGGGCAAGGGTTACGCCGTGGAGCAGGCCGCACAGGCCGCCGAAGCCCGGGGCCTGACCAGTGCCCTCATCAGCGTGGGCGGCAACCTGCGGGCCATCGGCACCAAGCCGGACGGCTCCCAGTGGGTAGGCGGCGTGGAAAACCCGTGGAACTCCTCCGAGGTCTACACCAACGGCAGCTCCACTGTAGCCGCCGTCAAGATGAGCGACCTTTCCCTTGTGACCAGCGGCGACTACCAGCGCTACTACGTTGTGGACGGTGTGCGCTACCACCACCTCATCGACCCGGCCACCCTCTGGCCCGCCGCCTACTTTGACGGCGTGAGCGTGCTGGCTCCGGACTCCGGTATGGCCGACTGCCTGACCACCGGCCTGTTCTGCCTGCCTCTGGAAGAGGGCAAGCAGCTCGTGGAATCGCTGGACGGCGTGGAAGCCCTCTGGTGCACCACCGATGGCGAAGTGGTCACCTCCAGCGGGTGGAGCGAGCATACGAATTAAATAAGGAACGACCCTCTCCGTCATTGCTTCGCAATGCCACCTCTCCCAAAGGGCGAGGCTATGCTGCCTTTATCCCAGGCCAGCGATAGGCTCCCCCTTCGGGGGAGCTGGCAAAGCCAACAGGCTTTGACTGAGAGGGTCGTTCTTTTACTTGATATCCAGTTCGGGCGGCACGTCGATCTGGTCAGAGACGTACTTGCCGTTCTTTTTGCGCTGACGCACACACTCGGTGAGCAGATACTCGATCTGCCCGTTCACCGAGCGGAAGTCATCCTCAGCCCACGCGGCAAGGGCATCGTAGAGCTTCGCATTCAGGCGCAGAGGGATCTGCTTTTTCGGCTCTGCCATCAGTACAGGCTGCCGCTGTTCACAATGGGCTGCGCGTCACGGTTGCCGCAGAGCACCACCAGCAGGTTGGAGACCATTGCCGCTTTGCGCTCATCGTCCAGTTCCACCACTTTGTTCTCACTCAGGCGGTCCAGCGCCATCTCCACCATGCCCACGGCACCGTCCACGATCATCTTGCGGGCATCAATGATGGCGCTTGCCTGCTGACGCTGCAGCATGACCGCCGCGATCTCGGGGGCGTAGGCCAGATAAGTGATGCGGGCTTCGATGATCTCGATCCCGGCAGAGGTGACGTTCTTCTGGATCTCGCCCTGGATGCGCTTTGCCACCACTTCCGAGGAGCCGCGCAGGCTGCCCTCATCGGCCACACCGTCGCCGGTGGTGTCCACGTTGGGAGCCACATCGTAGGGGTAGATGCGCACCACGTTGCGCAGGGCGCTGTCACACTGCAGGGACAGGTACTCTTTGTAGTTGTCCACATTGAACACGGCCTTGGCGGTGTCGGTCACCCGCCAGATCACCGCAATGCCGATCTCCACCGGGTTGCCCAGGCAATCGTTGATCTTCTGGCGGGAGTTGTTCAGGGTCATCACCTTCAGGGAGATCTTCTTGCCGTCCTTCTCACGGTCAGCCTGCACCACAGGGCGCTGCTGAACATCACCGCTCTGGCTCAGGACCGTGCCCGCAGCCGGGTTGACGGCAGTGCAGAAGGGATTGACCCAGTAGAAGCCCTCCCCCTTCAGGGTGCCGATGTAATCACCGAACAGGGTCAGCACCAGCGCTTCCTCGGGCTTGAGGACTTTCAGGCCCGCGAACAGGAAAATACCGATGATGGCGTAGATGACAGCAATCGCCAGCGGGATAAAACCCAGGAAGGTAGTATACAGCATTACAAAACCGATGCCGCCCACCACAACCGCAGCCACATAACCCAGCAGGGTCAGCAGAAGCATGGTCATTCCGTTCTTCTTGGTCTGTAAGATCTTCTCTTCCATAAAATGTCCCTCCTTTACAGGGTTCGGAAGTTTCTTTCTGATATCAAAATCATATCACATTGTATTTTAATTGTCAAGAACTTCCGATAAACACAAAATCTCCCACTCGAATGAGTGGGAGATTTTATTACGCGCAGTTATAATTACCAGAACCAATACCGTTTCTTGACGGCGATATACACGATCAGGCAGACCACGGTCAGCGCACCGGCGGCGATGAAGAAGGTCCAGTTGATATTGGTGAAGCGCAGATTCTGGTTGGTCAGCAGGTAGCTGCCAGCCGTATCGGCAGTGATGGTGCCATCCTTGTAGCTGTTCAGGAACTGCCACTTTTCGCTGGCAGTGTTATGCAGATACAGGCGGCTGTAAGCGGCGTTCTCACCGATCAGGGTGATCTGCACCACGCAGGGCAGCGCACCGCTTTCGCCCAGCTGGAAGCTCAGGCCGTTTTCATCGGGGGCAAAGGTCAGGGCAGTGCTGAACCCGCCCTGGGTGCTCTTGATGCTGGTGCCATCGATCCGCAGGGTATAATCCTCGCCCAGCACGATCAGGCTGCGGCCCGTGGTGCGCAGGGCGCTCAGGATCTCGCCGGTGATGGCGGGCACGTCGCTCTGATAGAGGGACACTTCCTCCCCTGCGGCGTTCTGGATGGCGGCAACGGTGGCATCGGTGGTGACGTTGTCCTCGGTGCCCTCACCGCTGGTATCGCTGCTGCTGCCGGAGGTGGAGGCGGTGCGGTTGACGATGACCGTGACCGAGGTGGAGGCGGTGCCGTTGGAGACCACCACGGAGGTGGCACCCGTGGCAACGCCGGTGATGACACCGGAACCGCTGACGGTGGCAATGCTCTTGTCCTGGCTCTTGAAGGTCAGGCTCTGGCTGGCAGAGGCCGGCGACACCTTTCCGGTGATGGTCTTGGAGGAGCCCGGCTTGAGCACCACATAGTTGGTGTTCAGGGAGATGGACTGGCTGGAGACAGTGCTGGTGTTGGCCGCAACCACCGTAACGGTGGCCGTGCAGCTCACGTTGCCGTCCGTGGCGGTGATGGTGGCCTTGCCGGGGGCAACGCCGGTCACCTTGCCAAAGTTGTTGACGGTGGCCACCTTCTCATTGGAAGAGCTCAGGCTGACGTTGATGTAGTTGGCCGCCGAGGTGGGCAGCACTGCCAGCGAAAGGCTGGTGGTCTCGCCCACGGCAATGGTGCTGGATGCAAGGGTGATATCCATTTCGGTGGCGATCATGCTGGCATCCGGCTGGGGGGTGATGGTATAGGTGCAGCTCACCCCGCCGCAGGTGGCGGTGATGTTGGCCGTGCCCAGGCCCACAGCCTGCGCCACGCCCTCACTGTCCACCGAGACAACATTGGGGTTATCAGAGACATAGGTCACGCCGTTCTTGCTGGCGGCATTGGCGGGGGTGGTCACCGGGGAGAGCTGCTGGGCCGTGCCCGCCAGCGGGGCGGCATCGTAGCTGCCAGTCTCGATGCTCTCGGCGGTAACTTTATCCCAGGGAAAGCTCACCTTGGGCAGCGTAAGGGCCAGCGGCGTGGTAACAGGGCCGGCAGCCGACGCAGGCAGGGCGGCGGCACAGGCCAGCACACCCAGCAGAGCCGCGCTGGCGGCCAGCTGTTTCGGGTTCAGTTTCATTCTTTCGTACCTCTTGGGCGTGGAATCGGCGGGCGCTTAGCGGAACAGCACGCCCAGGGCCTCCATCACATAGTCAAAGTAAGTCAGTTCATCGTACTCCACACGGGCGGTGACGCTCATGCCGTTGGAAAGATCCACCTTGTCGCCGCTGGTGCTCACGACATAGGTGTTATCCGGCTTGATGGTCATCTTGTAGTAGGACCCGCTGGTGTTGGTGGTCACGTCACTGTCGATGGAGGTAACAGTGCCGGTCAGGGTGCCGTAGGAATACTCCGACAGGCCGGTAATGGCAATCTTGCAGGGGTCGCCCACATTGATCAGCGGCCGGTCGTTGACGGTAACAGCCGCCACGATCTCAAGGTCGCTGTTCTCGCTGGCCACGGTGGCCAGAGCGGAGCCTGCGCTGAGCACCATGCCCACCTTGTAGGGGGTGTCCATGTGGATGACACCGGAGGTGGGAGCGTAGATGTAGTAATCGTTCGCGCCAGTGTTCAGGGCATCCAGCTGGGCCTCGATGTTGTCAATGTTGGCCTGCACGCTGGTCAGGTTGGCAGAAATGGACTGCAGGGTGGAGTAGTACAGGCTCTCCACCTCGCTCTGGTTCTGCTCCATCAAGGTCTTGATCTGCTCATCGGTGTAACCGGCGGCCTGATAGGGCGAAGCGTCGAACGCCTTCTGACTGACCTGGCTCTTGTAGCTCTCGTACTGGTAGTAATAGGGCTGGTCGTCGATGTCGGTCTCGCTGAAGTAGTTCTTGTCGTCCTGAATGGACTTGAGCAGCTTTTCGTACTGGCTCTTCTGCTTTTTGTAGATGTCCAGCTGCTTCTGGTAGCTGTCCTGCTGGATGTCCAGATCAGTGCTCTTGATGTGGGCGATGAGGTCGCCCTCGGTGACATAGCTGCCCTCCGAGATGTTCAGCTCGGTGATGGAGCCGGAGTAACTGGACATGATATAGGTCTTGTTGGCCGCCTGCACTGAGCCAGTGGACTGGCTGACGTAGGTGCGCTTGTTCTGGGTGCTCCAGATCACCAGAAACACCATGAGGAAAGCCACCAGAAGAATGAGCGCGTAGCCAAAGGCCGGCAGCTTCTTCTCCATCATAATGCGGCGGTCCTGCAGGTCGGAAAGATTCTGAATGCGAGTGGTCATATTACTTCGTCTCCATAAAAACGTCCATGACACCGTTTTCGCTGTCCTGATTGACGTAGATGCTGTAGGCGGTGCCGGTCAGCTCGATCTCGTGCTCGTAGGCATAGATGTTCAGCTTCTGGCTGGCAAGGCTGCTGTGGTCCATGGGGCCGGTGAAGTGGGCGTACAGGCAGCCCTTCACCCGCAGCACAGCGTCCTGCTCGTAGCCCGGCTCCAGGCGGGGGATGAGCTGGTTGACCTGCATCATAAAATAGATCTGCGGCTCCGGGTTGGGGCCGGAGGTAAACTTGACGCACTGGATCACAGGGCCAACCGGCATGGCGCTGTGGCTCTTGATAAAGTTCTGCATCTGGGTCAGGATCACGCCCAGGTTGCCCAGCTCACTGGCATCGATCTTGCGTGCCAGAACGTTGGTCAGCTTCAGGGTCTTGTTTTCTGCAACTTGGATCTCTCTCATAATAATGTCCACCTGTTTCTTTTTTGTTTGCAATAAGCAATTGTAAGGGAAGGAATGGGGGAACGGCTCAACCCCCCAGTCGCCTGCGGCGACAGCCCCCACTAATAGGGGGGCCCTTGGCATGG
>ERZ506742.671-NODE-671-length-10889-cov-3.43179_pt1 | contig 10889 bp, 11 predicted proteins | sample MGYA00512570_ERZ506742 | MGnify/ENA metagenome assembly ERZ506742 | reverse complement strand
ATGATTGAATATACAAGGAGGTTTGTTATGGAAAGTTCTATTGGCGAGACATTAAAGAAATGTAGAATAGAAGCTGGAAAATCCGTAAAAGAAATTTCTGATTTACTTATTTCTAAAGGCTTTAAAGCTTCCGAAAAAACAATATATAGCTGGGAAAATGGAAATAGCCAGCCAACACCTGACGCCTTATTAATTATGTGCAAAGCGTATAATATTTCAGATGTATTAGGCACATTTGGATACGCAAACCCTAATATTGAGCCAACTACTCTCGCCGCTCACTTCGATGGCGAAGAATATACAGAAGATGAAATGGAAGAAATCAAAAATTTCGCTGCATTTGTAAAGAACAGAAGAAAATAAGATATTTTTATTGGATAGATAAACGGATATGCTGTAGTGGGAGGTGCTATACATATGAACATATACGAATGTTTACAGGACGAAGCCTGCGAGGACGGTATAGATGTTATAGATTATACATTTCACAGTAACCGGATTAAAGGATTGTATTGTGATGGTGTTGTAGCCATCCGAGAAGATATGACGATTCCAGAGAAAACTTGTGCACTGGCTGAAGAGCTTGGACACCATAAAACATCCGTTGGAAACATACTGGATATGACATCGGCGGTTAATCGAAAGCAAGAAAGGCAAGCTCGCTTGCATGGCTACAACCGCCTGATCGGACTTACTGGCATCATCAATGCATTCAATGCTGGGTGTCAAAATAAATATGAAATTGCAGAATATCTGGATATTACAGATGAATATCTGGAGGAATGTATCAGTTGCTATCGTGATAAGTATGGAGTATATACTACTATTGATAACTATATTATATATTTCATTCCGAATCTGGTAGTAGTTGAAATGATATAACCGCTTATGCGTTTATATATTGGTTTGATGGAATTTAGGATTGAGAAGGAGGAAAATTTTTATGGAATTCATTATCGGGATAATATTTATACTTATTATCCTCTGGCTATTAGCTGTAGCTTGGCCACTTCTATTTTATACTAAAGAAAGCGAGGTAATCGTATGGAATTCAACGAAACTATCAAACAATTTTCAGAAAGGATTACAGTTCTAAAAGATAACGTATCAACGGAAGAATCAACCAAAATGTCACTTGTAGTTCCACTTTTCCAGATTCTCGGATACGACGTATTTAATCCTTCCGAGTTTTGTCCTGAATATGTAGCAGATGTCGGAATCAAGAAAGGTGAAAAAGTAGATTATGCGATTCTTGACAATGGACAGCCAACCATTTTAATAGAATGTAAAAGTTGTTCTGAACAACTTGATAAACATTCTTCTCAATTGTTTAGATACTTTGGTGCATCTCCTGCAAAATTTGGAATTCTTACTAATGGTATCATATATCGTTTTTACACTGACCTCGAAGAATCAAATAAAATGGATCTTGTCCCATTTCTTGAAATTAATATGCTCAATTTAAAAGATTCTTCAATAAATGAATTAAAAAAATTCGCCAAAGAGAACTTTGATAAAGAAAAGATTTTTAGTACTGCCGAAGAACTTAAATACAGTAGTTTAATTAAAGGATTGCTTTCACGCGAATATGAAGCTCCTTCTGAAAATTTCATTCGGTTTATACTTTCAGATATTTATGAAGGTCAAAAAAATCAGAAAATTATAGAAAAGTTTACGCCAGTCGTAAAAAGAGCTTTTTCTTCATTTGTAAATGAATTAGTAAATAATAAAATTTCATCAGCTTTAGTTGATGAATCAGATTCAATAGATGAAGCTGAAATAATAGAAGAAGCTCCTGTATCAAAAATTGTTACTACCGAAGAGGAAATTGAAGGTTTTTATATAATACGAGGACTTCTCGCTGGAACTGTACCAGTTGAAGATATTGTTCATCGGGATACTGAGAGTTATTTTGGTATTCTTTATAAAAACAATAATCGAAAACCTATTTGTAGGCTTAATCTTGATACTAAAAACAAACAACTTTTAATTCCTGATGAAAACAAGAAATTCGAAAGAATTTATATCGAATCTCTAAACGATATTTATAAATACCAAAACCAATTAATAGATGTTGCAAAACGTTATCTTTAAAATAAAAACCGCTCCTGCGCCAACAGGAACGGCTAATTAGTAATTTATCCGAAATAAAAAACACCACCTACGATGCATTCGCACTTTCAGTGGTTCGAATATATTATTGCACAAACATACTAATTTGTCAAGGTAGTAAAAACAGCTCCTGCGCCAACAGGAACGGCTATATTCTACATTCAGAAAGGATGTGATTGCTTTCTTTTTCTTTTTTGGTGATGAAGCTGATGCTGCAGTTCCGGTAGAAGCTGATACCAATGAAAAACAGGAACAAAAAAATTATACAGATTCTCTTTTTGAATCCATCAAACATATTAATGATTACGGTCAGGAATTCTGGTATGCAAGAGAGTTACAAGTTGCTTTGGAATATACTGAATGGCGTAACTTTTCTAAAGTAATAGAACGTGCAAAAACTGCATGTAAAAACAGTCAAAACACCGTTTCGGACCATTTTGTTGAGGTCAACAAAATCGTAAATGCTGGAGCTACCTCAAAAGATATTGGTGATATAGAGCTATCTCGTTACGCTTGTTATTTAATTGTACAGAACGGAGATTCGCGTAAAAAAGTAATTGCTCTTGGCCAAACATATTTTGCCGTAAAAACACGGCAACAAGAGTTAATAGAAAATTATGATCGACTCAGTGAAGATCAAAAACGTTTAGCCATTCGTAAGGAAATGGCAGAACATAATAAACTCTTGGTCGCCGCCGCAAAAGATGCTGGAGTTAAATCTACTTTAGATTATGCTATTTTTCAAAATTATGGATATATGGGATTATACGGTGGTTTAAAAGCAAAAGACATAAAAGCAAAGAAAGGCTTAAACAAAAATCAACAAATTCTTGATCATATGGGATACGAAGAATTGGCGGCAAATCTTTTCCGTGCAACTCAAACAGAAGCTAAATTAAGAAGAGAGAATATCACAGGAAAAGAAAATGCTAATAAAACTCATTTAGACGTTGGTCGAAAGGTTCGAGAAACAATTGCTGATCTTGGTGGTACAATGCCTGAAGATTTGCCAACTCCAACAAAGAGTATTCAACAAATTCAAAAAGAGCAGAAAAAATTAAAATAAAATTAAAAACAGCTCCTGCGCCAACAGGAACTGTCATATTGAATGAGAGCACACGCCAATGTGTTCTCTAGGTTCTCCGAAGAGATACCTAAAATGTGCTATATGCACTCCATACAATGAATATTGTATCATCTTCGGGCAGCCTACGCAAGCGGAACACATGTTCCTCGCTGGCTGTTATTTTTATACCCAAATAAGAAAGGAAGATGATTATGTACTATCAATTACAGCCAAACGGCAAATATCGTTTCTTTGAGTCCTACGAGGACTACATGACCGGAAAGACAAAATATGTATCTTGTACACTGGATTCCTGCAGTAAGAAAGCTCACAAAGAAGCCTATATGATACTGCAAGATAAAATTGATAAGGTCTATTCCAGTACGCTTTCTAAGAAACCTAAGAAGATTTCTCTTGCAAGGCTTGTGGATCTGTACCGAATCGAACAAAAAGAAACTGTAAAAGAATCAACTTATGTTCGTAACTATCATGCCTGTAAAACTCTGTGCACTATTCTTGGTGAGGATACGGATGTTAACAGGTTGACTGCTGCCTATATCCGGACAAAGTTTTTGGAAACTGGAAAAGGACCAGGAACCCTCAACGAACATCTAACCCGGTTAAAAGCACTGCTTCGCTGGGGATATAAGAATGATCTGTTACAGTCCGTTGCTTTTCTGGATAAACTGGAGCGTTTCAACGATGTTCCTCACCGAGTCAAGATCGAGGATAAGTTCATGGAGTCCAGTGAGCTTGCATTGTTGTTGGAAAATATGAAAGTTGAAGAATGGCGTGACCTTACTATGTTTCTCTCACTGTCCGGTCTTCGTTTCGGCGAAGCTGCTGCCCTTACACGAAATGATGTGGATATCAAACAGCGTTGCATCTATGTTAGCAAAAACTACGACTACATCAATAACGTTACTACATCCACAAAAACTACTACATCAGAGCGAGAGGTCTATATGCAAGATGAACTTGCTGCGTTATGTCGCAAAATAAAAGCAGCGTCCTTTGCATCTACTACGATACAGCGTATAAACAGCCAGAACCTCTTTTTTAGCGACGAAAACGGAGAACATATAAAATACTATGCCTACAACAAATATCTCCGGGAAAACACGCTCAGGCTGTTAGGAAAGGCATATACGCCACACTCACTTAGACACACTCATGCTTCTCTTCTTCTGGAACAGGATATCGATGTTGATTCCATCTCCAGAAGACTCGGTCATGCAGACTCAACTGTCACAAAAGAAATTTATCTACACATTACGGAAAAAAAGCAAGAAAAAGAAAATACGAAGCTAAAAGAATTAAAGTTAATCGCAAAGTAACCTACGGATTTCCTACGGATTGCATTTTCACACAAAGAAAAGCCCCGGAAACACCGCATATATCAGTGTTTCCGGGGCTAAGTTCAAAGCTGCCTAGGGGACTTGAACCCCCGGCCTCCGCCTTACCAAGGCGACGCGCTACCGACTGCGCCAAGGCAGCATATATCGTTGCCACTTATGTGACAACGATATTAATATACACTATTTTCACAATCTCTGTCAATTCTTTTCTAGCGTTCTGTAAAATTCTTTAGCTTTTTTATCAAAAATTCTTCCGTTTTTAGTTGGCTTCTTCCATCTGCTTCATATTTTCAAAACAATACTCGATGATGCTCTTTCTTGTTATAATTCCTATGAATTTATTCTGGTCATCTACAACCGGAACAAAATTTTGATTCATTGCTTTCTTTATCAAATCTTCCATATCAGAATCTGCACGTACTACATCATAGTCTGCCCTACGTGGAAAATCCTTAATAAAGATTGTTTCTGATTTCTTTACATTCAAATCAGTATAGTTCTTAATTCCCCAAAGAAGATCCCCTTCTGTCATTGTCCCAACATATTCGCCTTCTTTATTCAGCATTGGAATACTTGCATATTTGTGAAATTCCATCGTTTCCAACACCTGCCGAAGTGTACAGTAGTCATAAATATATGCCACGTCATTCTTCGGCTTCAAAAAGAACAAAATATTCATTTCTCAATATCCCACCTTAATTGTATTAAATTCGTGTTTCAACGAAAATTTCATATAAAGCACGAATTGCATTTTTAAAATCATCATGTCTTACACCGACGATGATGTTAAGCTCGCTTGAACCCTGATCGATCATCTTTACATTGATATGAGCATGTGCCAATGCAGAGAAAATACGACCTGCTGTTCCGCGTGTTGCACGCATACCACGTCCAACAATTGCAATCAATGCCAAATCTGATTCTAACTCAATGTGATCTGGTTTAACTGCCTTATGAATCTCTGAAAGTACTTTCTGTTCTTTCTCTTCAAATTCATCTTTGTGTACAAAAATTGTCATTGTATCGATTCCTGATGGCATATGTTCGATAGAAATATCATTATCTTCAAACACTTGCAGTACCTTACGACAAAATCCAATTTCTGAGTTCATCATTGCTTTTTCAATTGTTACAGAAGCAAAACCATCTGTACCTGCAATTCCTGTAATTGTATATTTAGGCTGTCTGCATGTTCCCTCTACAATCAGCGTACCTTTATCTTCCGGTGCGTTTGTATTACGAATATTGATAGGGATTCCTACTTTTCTTACTGGGAAAATGGCATCTTCATGTAATACACTTGCTCCCATATATGACAACTCTCTAAGTTCTTTGTATGTAATTGTATCAATTGGCTTTGGATTTTTTACAATTCTTGGATCTGCGATCAAGCATCCTGATACATCCGTCCAGTTCTCATACAAATCTGCTGAAACAGCCAGTGCAACAAGTGAACCTGTAATATCAGAACCGCCTCTTGAAAATGTAACAATTCTTCCAGCTTCAGTTGCTCCGTAGAATCCAGGGATTACAGCCCCTTTTGATTCTTTCAGTCTTTCTGCAAGCAATTCATTTGTAGTGTCATCATCAAATGTCCCATCTTCGTTAAATCGGATTACTTCTGCTGCATCAACAAATTCAAATCCGAGATATGCTGCCATAATCTTACCATTTAAAAATTCGCCTCTTGATGCTGCATACTCTCTGCCGATTTTCTTTCCGAAATCTTCACGGATCGTTTCAAACTCTTTATCTAAAGATAATGTCAGATTCAGTCCTTCTATGATTTCCTGATATCGTGCATGAATATCGTCTAATTGATTTACAAATTTTTTCTCTCGGATCGCCGCTCCATAACAGCTGTATAACATGTCTGTTACTTTTATATCATTTGAAAATCTTTTTCCTGGTGCAGACGGAACCACAAATTTTCTTGATTCATCCGCACGAATAATCTTTCCGACTTTCTTAAACTGTTCTGCGCTTGCCAGTGAACTTCCACCAAATTTTACTACTTTTTTCATTTTCAATCCTCCAACGTACTGTTGTATACATACTTACAACACTTTATCATCCTGTTCTGTTCGGAAGCATTGGTTTACTTCTTCATGAATGCAAGGTGCATCCGCAGTTCAACATTATAACTGCTAAATTCAAAGTTGTAAATCCACTTTTTAATGAAAAATAATATCTGCAAACTCTGCATTTGCAGCTTTTTTCAAATTTTCGGGTGCAAGTTTTAACTGCATTCCGATTTTTCCACCACTTACGTAGATTTCTTCCAGGCTCTTTGCTGAGCTGTCTATCACTGTCGGAAACTGCTTTTTCATGCCAATCGCAGTACATCCGCCGCGAACATATCCGGTCACTTTAGTAATGTCTTTTACATGCAGCATTTCAACTGATTTTTCATGTACTGCCTTTGCTGCCTCTTTGAGATTTAATTCTTTTTCTATTGGAATCACAAAAACATAATGCTCTCCGCTCTTACCGGTTGTAACTAATGTCTTATATACCTGTTCATGTGGCAGCCCGATTTGTTCTGCTGTCTGCACGCCACTGACAAATTCATCGCATTCATAAGTTTCATATTCATATGGTATTTTTAATCGGTCTAACAAACGCATTGCGTTGGTTTTTAATTCTTTCTTACTCATCTTTTTCTCCAACATTCATATAATGGTTTTCGTACTTTTTTTCTTGTAATTTCCATAAGCTGTAATTCTGTTACATCTACCACTGTTGTCTGAACAGGATCCTTGCCACACAGGATACGCATTTCTTTAATTAACTGCTGCATCAATTCATCGTCATCCATATTTATAAAGTCAACCAGTATAATTCCGGAAATATTTCGAAGTCGAAGCTGTTTTGCAATCTCTTGTGCTGCCTCCAGATTTAATTTCAAATAAGTTTCCGGCGTCTTTTTCTTCGAAACACATTTTCCTGAATTTACATCAATTACTGTCAGTGCCTCTGTTGGCTGTATCACAAGATATCCGCCATGCTTAAGCCAAACACGTTCATTCATTGCCCTGTCTCTGATTGTATGCAGATTATATAAACTTGAAAGCGACAGCTTATCATTTTCATAAAAATGTAATATTTCTAATAATTCCGGCTGTTCTTTTTCAAAATATGACCGCACTTCTTCATACAAATCTTCGCATTCCACCTGGATTTCTGACAAACCATTCGTATACACATTTTTAAGTCCTGACAAATATGGCTGCATAGCCATCTCTAAGCAAGAATAACAGGTTCTATGTACTGCATGCTCTTTAATTGATTCATATCGTCTCCTCAACTGCTCAATCTCATCCAGAACAATATCAAATGGAACATCTTTTGCATTCGTCCGCACAATAATCCCATATTCTTCATTTGCAAGATCTCCAAGCTTTCGCCTGTACTCTTCACGTTCTGATTTTGCCAGCTTTGCAGATACTCCGATTCTTGTGTTGCCCGATGTCAAAACTGCATATCTGCCTGTAAAATTCAGATTACTGCTCACCGTAGGTGCCTTTGTTTTTACCGCCTCCCGGCTTATCTGAACTACAAGCTCATCTCCGATACACAATGGTTTCTTTCCGATTTTATTTGTAAATAGTGCAGTCTCAGCCTGACTCATATCGTAATAGCAGTTTACGCCTCCAATATCAATAAAAGCTGCTCCGATATTGGCTACAATATTCTGCACCTTACCAATATAAATATTCCCCAGCACAGGAGTTTGTTGCTCTGTCTGCTCCATATCATTGCAATGAATTTCAATTATTTCATCATTCTCTTGAAAATATGTCCAAACAATTCCATCTTCTCTTGTCATGAGAATTTTTCGTTCCATCTTCTTCACTACTTTCCTACAATTTCTTTTCCAAGGTTCTCTAAGGAAACCAGATTCCGCGGTTGTCCCTCTTCTGCTGTATTTGCATACATTTCCATTCGATGATATGCACATGTTACATCGGAATCTTTGATTCCTGCAAAATTCAAAAATGCAGACATAACCAAATCAGGTTTTAAATTTTCTACACTTCCTGCCGCAAGTTGAAGTGCAACCACACGGGTATCTGTCAGACTCTCGAAACAATCCGAACAATTATTTTGCATTTTCATCTGATAGATCATCGGTCGAATATCTACGACTTTTTCGCTTCTTTTCGTTTGTTTCAAAACTTCAATCTGATCCTGAGCTATAAAATTTTGAACCAGTTCTTCTAAATTATCCGGAAACAATCCTTTTCTAAGTCCTACCAGATAATCTGCTGCTGCAACGATTGCCATACCGGTGGCTTTCTTTTCTTCTGCAATCTGACGAAAACTAAGTACTTCAATTCCCTCTACACCAACTTCATTCATCTGACGTACAGCCTTTTCACTTTCAATTGGCTCTGTAAGTTCAATGTCAAAATACTCACCCTCACTAGTCAATCCGATTCCAAGCGGGCTTGCAAATGACATAATCATATGTGGACTATAGCCTCCCGTAAATGCAATTGGAATTTGTGCGCGACGCATAACCTTCTGAAAATAGCGCATAACATCCAGATGTCCGATAAAACGAAGTGCACCATATTTTTTAAATTTAATTCTTGCCTTCATAACAGACACCTCCTCCAAACTGTGCTGCCCCGCAGCCTGAACACTGCTGACGGCAGTTCGGTGTTACCTCTCCATTCATGGCACGATTCCATTCTCTTTCTAAGAACTTTCTCGTCACACCTATATCAATGAAATCCCAAGGGAATAATTCATCCATCTCACGTTTACGCAAATTATAAAATGCCGGATCGATTCCGGTATTCTCAAAAGCCTGCATCCATAACTCATTGTTAAAGCTTTCTGACCAAGAATCATACAGACATCCTAAACGATACGCTTCCTCTAATACTTTTGCTGTTTTTCTATCACCTCTTGCAAATACACCTTCCAACACAGTTAAATCTGCTTCATGCCAGTTGTATTTCAAACTCTTACGGTTCAACTGTTCCTGAAATTCATGTCGTACTATATGTGCACGTTCAATATATTCCTCTGCTGTACACATTTGTGCCCACTGAAATGGCGTAAACGGCTTTGGTACAAAGAATGAAGAACTTGCTGTAATCTGACATTTACCATGACGTTCTTCTTTCGGAATCTCATAATAACGTCTTGCTACTCTCTCTGACAAATGTGCAATTTCTTTCATATCTTCTTCCGTCTCTCCTGGAAGACCAAGCATAAAATAAAGCTTTACTTTTGTCCAGCCGCCTTCAAATGCCTGTCCTGCACCATTGATAATATCATCTTCTGTCAGTCCTTTATTGATAACATCTCTCATTCGTTGAGAACCAGCCTCCGGTGCAAATGTCAGACTGCTCTTTCGGATATCCTGAACCTTGCTCATAACATCTAATGAAAATGCATCAATTCGAAGAGACGGAAGTGAGATATTAATTCCTTTTCCCGGAAATTCCTCAATTAAGAAATTAACCAGTTCTTCTAGCTGTGAATAATCACTGGAGCTCAACGAACTCAGTGAAATTTCTTCATGTCCGGTGCTATCTAACATTGTTCTTGCATATTCTTTTAATGTCTCTACATTACGTTCGCGAACCGGTCTGTAAATCATACCTGCCTGACAGAAACGACACCCTCTAATACATCCACGCTGGATTTCAAGAACCACTCTGTCCTGTGTAGCTTTTATATATGGAACAACAGGCTTCATCGGATATGTCGTATCTGTCACATCCATAACGACCTGTTTTCTCACTTTTGCAGGCGCATGCTCATTTATTCTATGAAATGCTTTTAAAGTCTCATCCTCGTTATATTCCGGCTCATAGAACTGTGGCACATAAATTCCTTCAATCCCGGCTGCCATTTCCAAAAATTCTTTTCTGCTCTTTCCTTCTGACTTGCATTTTTTATATGTATCTAACAGTTCATCATATACTGTTTCTCCCTCACCTATATAAAATAAATCAAAGAAATCTGCAAGTGGTTCCGGATTATAAGCACACGGACCGCCTCCAATCACAATAGGATCTTCCTCTGTTCGTTCTGTACTATGAAGCGGAATCTGACTCAATTCTAATACCTGCAAAATATTTGTGTAACACATTTCAAACTGAATCGTAATTCCAAGAAAATCAAAATCTTTAACAGGTTCCTGAGATTCCAGTGCGAATAACGGAATCTGTTCTTCTCTCATAATCTTATCAAGATCTGTCCATGGAGAATACACACGTTCACACCAGACATCTTCTCTTCGATTAAACATATCATACAAAATCTGTATACCCAGATGTGACATTCCAATTTCGTATACATCTGGAAAACACATGGCAAAAGATCGGAAGAGC
>ERZ506742.652-NODE-652-length-11054-cov-4.71216_pt1 | contig 11054 bp, 8 predicted proteins | sample MGYA00512570_ERZ506742 | MGnify/ENA metagenome assembly ERZ506742 | reverse complement strand
AGACTGTAAATCTGCTGCAACTTGCTTCGGTGGTTCGAATCCACCTCTGCCCATTCTTCTTTTTAGAAGATAACACTTATCGCGGGATGGAGCAGTCTGGAAGCTCGTCGGGCTCATAACCCGAAGGTCATAGGTTCAAATCCTATTCCCGCAACTCAATGCTTAGGCATTATGCCCAGTTAGCTCAGTTGGTAGAGCAAAGGACTGAAAATCCTTGTGTCTCTGGTTCGATTCCGGAACTGGGCATTGAAAAGAAAATAAGAAATTATGGGATATTAGCTCAGTTGGTAGAGCACTTGACTTTTAATCAAGTTGTCCGGGGTTCGAATCCCCGATGTCTCATCGGTTTAAAATAGCGGTTAAGCCAGTAACTTCATGGTTTACCGCTATTTTTGCGTGAAAAAAAAGCAGGAATTGTAATTGGATCTAAACAATATTTAATTGTCAAAATACTGATTTGTTTACGTATAATTATTTCAAAATTATGCAAAACATACAAAAAATGTAGATAAAAAAAATACATTGTAGTATAATAGGACACAGCACGAAAAAACACACTTTAACTAGAAAAGAGGAAGTTATATGAATGAGGAACAATATTCCAGAGCGAATAAAAGAGTACTGCTTGCAATAGTGGTTGTTTTTGGATACATAGCAGCTACCCTTATGTTAGCATTGGGCGTCAGTCAGGGCGGACATGCGGCAAAGATTGTGATGGAGGCAGTCACGGCGGCAGCAGTTATCGTTATCTCGGTTGTAGCATATCTTGGTAAAAGAACAACACGCACATGTGCGGTGATCATGACACTGTCGATGATGATAGGTTATTTCGTGATTGTCCAATTGAACACAACCGTTGGAACATGGACATATGGTCTGCCGCTGCTGATCGTTGCAATGGTTTATCTGGACAAGAAAATTGTGATGGTGACAAATGGTATTGCGCTGGTTTCCATTGTAGTTCATTTAGTCAGATGCTTTCTGGGTGACGGATCAGATCTGCAGAATAATGTAATTGGGCTGTTTGTATTATTACTGACCGCATATGCCTGCAATAGTGCAGAGCGTCTGCTCGAGTGTTTCTTTAAAGAAAATCTTGCAGAAATTCAAAATGCATCGGATATCCAGAAGGATAGTAATAAAAAGATGATCATCGTTGCAGAGAATATTTCCAAGCATTTTGGAGAGGCAATGGATATGCTTGACGGTCTGCAGGAATCCATTAATGTGAGTCACAGTTCCATTCAGGAAATTGCAGACAGCACAGAAAGCACAGCGGAAGCGATCCAGAAACAGGCGGTTATGTGTTCTGATATTCAGGGGAATACCGATCAGGCAGAGCAGGGCATCAAAGAAATGATCGAGGCATCACATAAGACGAATGACAATGTGAAAGAAGGTGCCGGTGTTGTCAGTGAATTGAAGGAACAGGCCGTGAACGTTGCAGATGCGAGTCAGGTGACGGTGGATGTGATCAGAAGCCTGACCGATAAAGTGGAGGAAGTAAAAACATTTGTCGATTCCATCATTAACATTTCAAATCAGACCAATCTGCTTGCCCTGAATGCGTCTATTGAAGCAGCAAGAGCCGGTGAAGCCGGAAAAGGTTTCGCAGTCGTGGCAGATGAAATCCGTCAGCTTTCAGAGCAGACGAAGGATGCTTCTGCAAATATTACAGAGATCATCCAGAAATTGAATGAAGATACAAAACGTGCGAATGACAGCATCATGACAGCGGCAGAATCTGTAGAGAAGCAGAATCAACTGATCGATGATACCAGAGATAAATTTAATGATGTTGGTAATGCAGTGGAAGTTTTAATGGGAAATATCGATGTTGCAGAACAGAGTATTCAAAAAATACTGGATGCGACAGGAGTGATCTCAGATAACATCACGCATTTGTCTGCAACAGGTGAGGAGGTAGCAGCTTCTTCCACCGAGGGTCTCCGCACGGCAGACATTACAGTGGAGAAGATGTCCAATTGTAAAAAAGTGCTGGAAAATATTTATTTACTGGCAGAGGATTTGAAAAACTCAGTAGAAAATAATGAAAACCAGTAATGAACAAGAATTAGCACTTGACGGATTCCTGTGAAACTATTATGATAAAAAAGAATACTTCAATGCGTTGAAGTACGAAAACAAAACTGCATAAGATGTAGATAGCACAGAGTGTATGACGATAGATACTGGCAAAGAGAAGTTTTTATGCAGGCTTGGAGTTACACATGGAGGATGTACCAATGGAAATGGAGATGGAATTTTTACGGAAACTGCCAACACCACAGGAGTTGAAAGAGCAGTTTCCGGTAAGTACAGAAGTTGTGGCAGTGAAAGCCCAGAGAGATGAAGAGATACGCAATATTTTTGAGGGAAAAGATGACAGGCTGATTTTAGTGATCGGTCCCTGCTCCGCAGATAATGAAGATGCTGTTATTGACTATATATCCAGATTGAGAACGGTTCAGGAAAAAGTGAAGGATAAAATTTTTATAATTCCCCGTATTTATACCAATAAGCCGAGAACGATCGGCGTTGGATATAAAGGAATGCTGCATCAGCCGGATCCGGAGAAAAAAGAGGATATGTTAAAAGGAATCATTGCAATCCGGGAACTGCATACGAGAGCGGTAAAAGAAACCGGATTTACCTGTGCAGATGAAATGCTCTACCCGGAGAATCACAGATATTTGTCTGATTTGTTGTCTTATGTGGCAGTAGGTGCACGTTCCGTAGAAGACCAGCAGCATCGTCTGACTGCAAGTGGAGTTGGGATTCCGGTCGGAATGAAGAATCCGACAGGCGGGGATATTTCTGTTATGATGAATTCCATGATCGCTGCACAGCACGGACATACGTTTTTATACCGGGGCTGGGAAGTGACAACAACCGGAAATCCATATGCACACGCTATTTTACGCGGATATGTGGACAAGTTTGGACGCAATATTCCAAATTATCATTATGAAGATCTGCAGAATTTATTAGAACATTATGAAGATGTCAACGCATCACAGCAGACAACCCTCGCAAATCCGGCGGTCATCGTGGATACCAATCATTCTAACTCAGGAAAACAGTTTATGGAACAGATTCGTATCAGCAAAGATGTATTACATAGTTGTAAAGTGTCAAAAGAGATTCATAATCTGGTAAAAGGACTTATGATCGAGAGTTATATTGAGGATGGTGCCCAGAAAGTTGGCGAACACTGCTATGGAAAATCCATTACAGATCCTTGTCTTGGATGGGAAAAAACAGAAAAGCTGATTTATGAGTTGGCAGATTTATGGTAAAATTGCTGAAAAGATCGTTGCAGAGGAGCTTTGTAACGATCTTTTTTGTGCAATTTTTAAAATAGAACAAACAAGTGTCCACTTTTTGCATGGAAACCATCAGATATTGATATCACACGACCGTCATTTTGTAGCAGAAAAAAATACAGTTTTACTTATATGTAGTTCTTGACCGGATTTTAGTTAGAAAAAAGTTGAAAATTTTGGAAAATCTGATAATATTGACATGGGTTTGAATTTGAATATGTAAAAAAGAAGAGGTGCAAAACATGAACAGTTTATTACTTTGCATTCCGTTTGCAGGTTTATTGCTCTGCATTGCGGTAATGCCATTGGTAAAGCCTGAGTGGTGGGAAAAACATCAGGCTTTGGCAGTGATCGTGTGGTCATTGCTTTTTATTATCCCGTCTATCGTGTTAAACGGCGCAGGAGAGACGACCGAAACAGTGTTAGAGTGTATCGTGAATGATTATCTGACCTTTATCGTTTTATTATTCGGTCTGTTCTGTGTATCCGGAAATATTACGCTGGAGGGTAACCTTGCAGGTTCTCCTGCTGTGAATGCTTTATTTTTAGCATTCGGAACTTTATTATCGAGCTGTATCGGTACAACCGGTGCAAGTATGCTGCTTGTCCGCCCGATGATCAAGATGAATTCATGGAGAAAAAACAAAGCACAGATCATGATATTCTTTATTTTCATGATCTCCAATATGGGTGGATGTCTGACACCTATCGGCGATCCACCACTTTTAATGGGATTTATGCGTGGTGTTCCATTCTTCTGGAGCTTACACCTGTTCCCGATTTTAATTTTCAATATGATTTTATTATTGATCATTTTCTACTTAATTGATAAGAAACAGTATCGCAAGGATATTGCGAATGGTTTACGTCCGGATATCAGCAAACCGGGTGTAGATATCAAAGTAGAAGGTTTACATAATGTGTTTTTCCTTGTAGCGATCGTTGTGGCTGTTATTTTAAGTGGTACACTTCCAAGTCTGCCAATGTTCCAGGATGCAGCCGGAAACGTACTTGGAATTACAATTTACAAATCTGTTAAATTGACATTCCCTGCAATTATTGAGGTTGCAATTATTCTTTTAGCTGCATTACTTTCATTTAAGACAACAAATGAGAAGATCCGTACCCAGAACCACTTTACCTGGGGTGCAATCAAAGAAGTTGCGGTATTATTTATCGGCATTTTCATCACAATGCAGCCAGCACTTGCATTACTGAAAACAATGGGACCAAACCTCGGAATTACAGAGCCATATGAGATGTTCTGGGCAACCGGACTTCTTTCCAGCTTTTTGGATAACACACCAACTTACCTTGTATTCCTCACAACAGCAGGAACACTTGGATTCACATCAGGTATTGTTACTACAGTTGGTACCATCTCTGTAAAGATCCTTATGGCAATTTCCTGTGGTGCTGTATTTATGGGAGCTAACACTTACATTGGAAATGCACCGAACTTTATGGTAAAATCTATTTCTGATGAAAACGGTATCCGTATGCCATCCTTCTTCGGATATATGGGCTGGTCACTGTGTATTTTAGTACCTGTATTCTTTATTGATATGCTGGTATTCTTCTTATAAAATTGCAGTGATAGAAAGGTATGATGAGTCATGGAAAAAAATAGAGAGAATTGTTACGAGATCGCAAAGCAGATCTATCAGTTAGATAAAGAGGTATATGAGTGTGTAGGTTCTTCTCTTGGTAGAACTTTTACCGGAGATGAGGCAACCTGCGTTGAAGAGATCACCAGACTTCTGATCACAAGACCACAGGGGCATGAGATCCGAAGCGATATTGCATTGATCGGCAATATGGCGAGAACTATTAAGAATAAAGAAGATCATCACAGAATGATGTCCCAGTATAATGAGATTCTGAAAAAAATTGCAGCAATTCCAACCAGCTTCGGAAGCGTTGATATTATCAACGAAAATATGGCGGCATTGAATACTTCCAATTTAAGACAGAAGTTCTCACCGGATGATCATCTGATCATTTGTATTGGTCGTACACATGGAAGTGCCGGAACCGATATTGGTTTTGCACTGGCAGATAAGTTGAAAATCAATTACTATGATGCAGAAATTTTTGACCAGGTTTTGAAGAGAATGGATGCTGAAAAAGAGAATATTGAAGATCACAGCAATTATGTAGAGGAACTCAAAGGAAAGATTGAGAAAAATACAGGTGTTGGAAAGTTCTTCAAGAATTTCAAGAAATATCATGGACTTCCAGTTCAGGATGCTATTTTCTTCAATCAGAGTGATCTGATCTGTGAGATGGCAAAGAAGGAAGATTTTATTGTAATGGGAAGATGTGCGGATGTTGTACTTACAAACCATCGAATCCCACATATCAGTATTTTTATTACAGCTTCCTTTGAACAGCGTGTACGTCGTATGATGGAACTGCACAACTTAAATTATAAACAGGCAGCACACCTTCTGGTAAAATTAGATGCAAGGCATGCAAAATATTATTTTGATTATACCGGTAAGAAGTGGGGAGATGCTGTTAACTATGATTTATGCATCAACAGTGCAAGCTACGGTATTGAAGAGTCAGTAGAATTGATCGAGCGTATGATCAACAAATATCCAAACAGCTAAATAAATGCGATGGCAGAAAGAGGACTGTGGACAGATGTCTGCAGTTCTTTTTTTGCAATGAAATATCCTCAAAGAGCATTTTTGAAAATATGTAGTTATACGACATAAATGTTGAAAAATATAAACTTTACTTCTCGCAAATTATACGTTAGTATAATAGAGAAAGAGATGCCAGTGCCATGGCATACGCTTTTGAGATTACCCAATTGTATATGTTATTCTTCTCCTAGAAACATATTCATACAACCCTTTTGCAGAGTACATAAAATGTACGACTTCGTAGTGTAATGAAAAGAATCTACCATATGAAACTGTGGTAGGTTTTTTTTCTATTTCATTCATTGCATCAACGAATTGTTACCGGGAGAAGTTTTAGAAACCTGAAAAGAGGGAGGATATCTGGATGGATAAGAATGTGCAGTATATTTTGGAAGTTGCAAAATGTGGAGGGATTACGAAAGCAGCGAATAATCTTTATATTACACCTTCTGCGTTGAGTAAGTTTGTCCAGGCGAGGGAGGAAGAACTGAATGTGCAGTTATTTCACAGGATCGAGAAACGTTTTGTGCTGACGGCGGCAGGCGAGTATTATGTGGGCAGATGTAAGGAGATCGAAACAATCCAGAAAGAGATCACAATTCAGATGGAGCGGTTTTCCAGTATGAGCCACGGCATGATACGTATCGGTGTGCAGCCTTCTTTTTCGGATCTTGTTTTAAAAGATATCATTCCAAAGTTTCAGGAGAGTTTTCCGGCAGTAAAAATTATTTTACAGGAGTATTCAACAGGAGAGCTGATGGAGCTGTTGAAAAAACAGCAGGTGGATGTGGTGCTGGCAACAATTGACCAAAAGGATGCTGATCTGGAATACCGCCCGGTTAAAATGTGTGAGTTTGTCATGGCAGTCGGTAAAAATCATCATCTGGCAACGCTGGCGGTGGCGAAGGAAGGATTTCAGTATCCGTGGGTTGACCTTAAAGCGTGTGAAAAAGAGGAAAATGTCATGCTTTTACCGGGGTCACCGTTTCGGCAGCACGCAGATGAAATTTATGGACATTACCATTTAAAACCTAATGTTGTATATCAGATCAGTGGGACAAGAACGGGATTGTCCTGTGTGGCGTACCATGAAGCAATTATGATCACGTTGGATCATATGATTTTTAATAACCCGTTTTCAAAAGAAATTGTACCTTTATCAATCGGAGATGCACCGATTCAGATTGAAATTGACCTGATTTATATGAAAGATACCGTATTAAAAACGGAGATGGAAAAGCTGTATGAGATTATCTGTGAAGCAATCCGGTAGCAGCATATACTGGAAATAATAATATGTAGTTGAAGGACATATTATGTGAAAATAAGGAACTGTACTTTCTGGCACTTCTGACATATGATAGTTATACTTGTTAAAAAATTATCATACTCAGGAAAAGTTGGAGGAACAGATGACACCGTTAGAAATTACGTTACTTATTTTAGTGCTTACGATCGTTGCTTTTATCACAGGAAAAATTCCGTTTTCCGTGATTTCAGCCGGAATTATGCTATCGCTCATCATGACAGGAGTGATGGAACCTGCGGAGGCATTCAGTGGATTTATCAACACAAATGTGGTCATGTTTGTGGCAATGTTTGTCATTGGAGCAGGACTTACGAAAACAAGTCTGATCGATAAGGCGGAGCAGCTGGTTGTCCGCTACAAGGATAATCCGAAAATGCTGATTTTTCTGGCATGTATTGCCTCATCGCTGCTTGCAAGTATCACGAGCGCGACAGCGACGGCTGCGATCATGATCTCACTTCTGGTTGGAATTGCAAATGAGATTGGCACAAGCAGAAGCAAACTGTTGTATCCTGCGATGGCCTGTGCCAATATTGCGACTTCGATGACCTTTTTGGGACAGGGGGCGAGCAATATCACATGGATTGATATTATGGCAAAGGCAGGAGCACCAAATGAGCTTTATATCTGGGATTTTACAATTGCAAGAATCCCATTGCTTGTGGTGTCAATTTTATATATGACGTTTGTTGGATATAAGTTAATGCCAGATATTGATAACAACACATTTGTAGATGGCGGGCATACAGGAAGAAAGTCTGCAAAATTAAGTCCGATAAAGGAAAAGATTGCAATTATCATCATTGTGGTTACAATTCTCGCAATGCTTTTTGAAAGTGTAATCGGAATCCCGATGTATATTGTTGCATGCATTGGCGCTGTTTTGCTTGTATTAAGTGGAATTTTAAACGAAAAAGAGGCATTGGATTCCATTCATCAGCCGACAATCTTTTTATTTGCAGGGGTGTTGACCTTATCAGAGGCGATCAAAATTACAGGTGCAGGGGATGTCGTGGCGGACTGGATGATCAGTCTGATTGGAAATACAACGAATCCGTATCTGATCATGGCGGTATTTTTCCTGATTCCATTTTTACTTACCCAGATCATGTCGAATCTGGCAACACTTACGATTTTCATTCCACTTGTTGTATCGGCCTGTATGAAAATTGGGATTGATCCGAGAGCAGCCGTTGTGGGTGTACTCACCGCAAGCTGCATTTCTATCATGACGCCGATGGCAGCACCGTGCCAGATCATGATTATTGAACCGGGCGGATATACATTGAAAGACTATTTGAAATGTGGTACACCTCTGGCAGTGATTCTTGCGATTATGACGATTTTTTTAATGCCGTTGATGTTTCCGTTTTATTAAGGGATAGAAAAATAAAAGAAAAGCAGGGAAGTTGATTTTTATAGAAAAATCAGCTTCCTTTTTGTGTTTCAAAAGGTTTTTATTTACAAATAAGGGGAAATTGGATACATTATATATAAAGCTATGAGCAGTGTACAAATGAAACGTACTAAAAGGAGAAAGAAATGAAAAACAAACGTACCTGCGATTATATCGCAGAAGCAATACAAAATGAGATTTTATCAGGAAGAATGGAGGCAGGACAGCCGCTTCGTCAGGAGGAATTGTCAGAGAAACTTGGCTATTCGAGAATGCCGGTCCGTGAGGCACTACAGATTTTAGAGGAGCAGGGACTTGTAAGGCGACTTGCAACCCGCCATGTTGTGGTGGCAGATTTTTCGGAAAGAAATATTGAAGAAATATTTGATATGTTCGGAAATGTGGAAAAGAAAGCATTAAAAGACCTTGCAGAGATGTCCTTTGAATGGGTGTACTCAGCAGAGGGCGAAGATGCAGAAGAGAAGTTCCATGAATTTGTCTATGGAACGATCACAAACGGACTTTTCCGCAGGCTTTTAGAGACATCGGCAGACTGTTATATCCGTTTTGCATCGGAAGAGACAGAAATGGGAAAAGATCCGGAGCAGAAAAAGCTCAGACGGAATAAACTTGAAACTGTTCACAGTGCATATTGCAGAAAAGATACCGTCGTGATGGAAGTCGCACTGGAGGAATATTATAGATTACTGACAGAAAATGTGAAAAAAGAAAGAGGTTTTGAGAAATGAATGGTTTGAAACCGATAAAAATACCATCTGCCAAGGAAAAGGTAGCATCGGAGCTGCGGAAAGCAATTTTGTCAAGAAAGATGAAAGAGGGAGAAATCCTTTCTTTAGACAGTGTGGCAACTCAGCTGAATGTCTCGATTACACCTGTAAGAGAAGCATTTCAGATTCTTGCGAGAGATGGACTGATTAAGCTGCGGCAGAACAAGGGCGCAATTGTTTTAGGGATTACAGACACTTATATCAGGGAACATTATCAGCTGCGGGCGATTTTGGAGAGTGCGTGTGCCGGGCTTGCAGCAGAAGAAGGTGTGGATATCAGCGGTATCAGAGATTCTTATGAGGAATCCAAAGCTGCTTTGGAAAATGGAGATTACAGTCAGTATGCGAGCCAGAACCGGGAGTTTCACAGTGAAATCTGGGCAGCAGCCGGAAATAAAAAGATGGAAAATATGATCGCAGAACTATGGAATGGGTTGTCCATGGGAAATATGGTGACGGAACAAGAGTATGCAAAGATTTCCATTGAGGAACATGGCAGGATCATGGACGCAATTGCAGCAGGAGATGGTGAGCGCGCCAAAAAAGAAATGTACGCACATATTATGCGAAGCCGGGACGATATGCTGACTTACTATCAGTGATGTGAAAAAAATATTTTTCGTGCAAAACCGGAATCGAGGTTATTGATAAATAATGCACAAAAAAGAAAATATAAAATTATAGAAAATGCCGAAGTTGTCAAAAACAGTTGACGACTTCGGTTTTTTGTTATATTGTGTAATCAACAAATGGATACATTATCACATATCAAATATCAAAAAGACGAAGGGAGAAGGAATGATATGAGTCCAGCAACAATAACGTTATTATTTTTATTGTTTGCCATTGTAATGTTTGTGTGGGAAAAGATTCCACTTGGGGTAACATCCATGATCATCTGTGTCGGTCTTGTCGTAACAGGGGTGTTAGACTGGAAAACAGCATTTGCAGGGTTTATCGACAGTAATGTCATTTTGTTCGTGGCAATGTTTATTGTCGGGGGAGCATTGTTTGAAACAGGTATGGCAAATAAGATTGGCGGAGTGGTTACACATTTTGCCAAGACAGAGAGACAGCTTATCATTGCGATCATGATTATTGTAGGATTGATGAGCGGTGTGCTTTCCAACACAGGAACAGCAGCAGTTTTAATTCCGGTAGTTATCGGAATTGCAGCAAAGTCAGGATATTCAAGATCAAGGCTTTTAATGCCGCTTGTATTTGCAGCAGCGATGGGCGGTAACCTTTCCCTGATTGGTGCGCCGGGTAATCTTATCGCACAGTCCGTTATGGAAGAGATGGACATGGGATTTAGCTTTTTTGAATATGCGAAGGTCGGACTTCCAATTTTAGTCTGTGGGATTATTTACTTTGCATTTTTCGGATATAAATTACTGCCGAACAAAACAGGCGGAACAGACAGCAGCTATGATGAACAGAAAGATTTTTCCAATGTTCCAAAGTGGAAACAGGCATTGTCACTCATCATTCTGATCCTGACATTACTCGGAATGATCTTTGAAGATCAGATTGGTATCAAGCTTTGTATTACTGGATGTATCGGGGCATTGGCATTGATCT
>ERZ506742.634-NODE-634-length-11219-cov-4.43282_pt1 | contig 11219 bp, 9 predicted proteins | sample MGYA00512570_ERZ506742 | MGnify/ENA metagenome assembly ERZ506742 | reverse complement strand
TGTGCGATGTTCAGCGCCACAATGGGCGCACGAGGCTGCATAGCCATATCACCATACACTGTTACGCCCGGCGCAGTGCGCACCTGCTCATAAAACAGGCGGGCAAGGGCGGCTTCCCGGGCGGCAAGGTTCTCTATGCCCTGTTCCAGCAGCCATTGTACACCGGCGCAAAGCCCTGCAAGGCCGTGCACGTTCAGTGTGCCGGCCTCCAGTGCGGTGGGCATCTGCAATGGGTGCATTTCGTCAAAACTATGCACGCCGCTGCCGCCCACAAGGAGCGGCGCAACACGCAGGCCGGGGCGCACATAAGCGCCGCCGGTGCCTTGCGGTCCCAAAAGCGCCTTGTGCCCGGTAAAGCACAAAGCATCTATGCCAAGCTGCTGCACATCAATGGGCTGCGCACCTGCGGTCTGGGCTGCGTCCACGATCAGCGCTAGACCATGCCGGTGCGCAAAGTCTGCTGCGCGGGCAAGGTCAGTGCCGTTGCCGGTCACATTGGAAGCTCCCGTCACCACCAGTGCCCGGGTCGTGGGGCGCAGCAACGCTTCCCACTGGTCATAGCACAGCCGTGCAGCGTCATCTACTCCGGTAAAGGAGACTTCTACCCCCTGCGCCCGCAACCGGTATAGTGGGCGTAGAACGGAGTTATGCTCGCATACCGTTGTGATCACATGGTCGCCCGGGTGCAGTACGCCGTTCAGCACGGTGTTCAGTGCCATGGTCGCATTGGCGGCAAAAACAATGCAGGAAGGGTCTGGCGCATGGAAAAGCTCTGTCAGCGCCAGACGGGTATCTAGCACGACCCGTGCGGCGTGAAGCGTGGGCTCGTGTGCGCCGCGCCCGGGATTGCCTGCCGTATGCAGTGCCTCCACAATAGCCTGTTCCACCTGCGGTGGTTTATGCAGGGTGGTGGCTGCGTTGTCAAGATAAATCACGGCTTTACCACGTTTCCGGCCTGCGTCAGCTTTTCGGCAATGGTGTACATGTTGGTCACGCTGCCCACAGCCAGCTTCTCGGTAAGGCCGTAGAAGTTCAGGCAGGTACCGCAGGTCAGGATCTCCACGCCCTGTGCTTCCAATGCCTTAAGATCCTCCAGCATGGCAGAGCCTTCACAGGTCAGCGCTGCGCCGCCGTTATAGAACAGGATCGTCTTGGGCAGCTTGTCCTGCTGGGTCAGGGAAAACACGAAGGCCTTGAGCAGGGTCTTGCCCAGCTCCTCGGCCCCTTCTCCCATCTTGTCGGACGCGATGACCACCACTGTATCGGTGCGGGCATCCGGGGTGCAGGTTTCCGCTTCTGCCTGCTGTTTCACCTTGCCCGGCACAGCGGTATCCGCAGCAGGCGTGTCCTTGATGGTAAAGCGGACACGGTATTCCTGCTCGGCCAGCTTTTCAGAGCTGGACAGATAGCCCTTCTGCTGGGCCATCTTGGTCAGGTTCTGGACAGCGATCTCATTGTCCACCAGCACTTCCACCTCGCCGGGGCCGCGCAGCTCTGCAATGGCCTTTTTGGCCTTGACCACGGGCAGCGGACAGGCATCTCCACGGGCATCGATCTTGATCATCGGTTGTTCCTCCCTCATTCGTATGTTACTGTGATCTCCGGCGTCTGCTTTTCCCCAATGGTGCCCACGACCTTTGCGGGCAGACCCGCCGCCTGCAGCTCTGCTTCCAGGGCAGCGGCATCCTGCGGGGCCACGGCAAACAGCAGGCCGCCGGAGGTCTGGGGATCAAACAGGATCTCTTCCATCGGGAAGGGCACCTTCTCAAACCGGACAAAGGGCCCGGTATGATTACGGTTGCGCTGACCGGCGGCGGTGTACAGGCAGGCATCTGCGGCCTCCCACGCACCGGGCAGCACCGGCACCGCATGGGCATCGATGACGCAGGAGAGCTTTTCCCCCATCATCTCGTGCAGATGGCCCAGGAAGCTGAACCCGGTCACATCCGTGGCGGCGTGCACCTCGTACCTGCGTGCGATCTCTGCCGCCGTTTTGTTCAGGGTGGTCATGGAACGGACGGCGGCTTCCATCTGCTCCGGAGCGGCTTCGCCCACCCGGTTGGCGGTACAGATCAGCCCCACGCCAAGCGCCTTGGTCAGAAGAAGCTTGTCGCCCGGGCGGCCGGTATCGTTGGCCGTCAGGCGGTGCGGGTCTACCAGACCGGTCACCGACAGGCCGTACTTCACGCCGGTATCGGCAATGGAGTGTCCACCCGCCAGCGTACCCCCGGCTTCGGCCACCTTTTCGGCACCGCCGCGCAGGATCTCCCCCAACACGTTCAGATCCATGCTCTCGGGGAAGCAGACGAGATTCAGTGCCGTTTTGACCTCACCGCCCATGGCGTAGACATCGCTCAGGGCATTGGCCGCGGCGATCTGCCCGAAGGTATAGGGGTCATCGACCATCGGCGGGAAGAAATCCACCGTCTGCACCAGGGCAATGTCCTCGGTGATGCGGTAGACGGCAGCATCGTCCCGGCTGTCGTAGCCAACCAGAAGGTCGGGGTCTTTTTCGCCCCGGGGCAGCTTTTCCAGAATGCGGCTCAGTACCCCGGCACCCAGCTTGGCGGTGCATCCGCCGCCGGTGCAGAAGACAATGGGGCCTTGTTCTGCCATTTCATGCACGCTCCCTTTCATCAAAATAAGTCAACACGCCCTGCACCTCATATTTTTCGCGCAGGAGCGCGAGGGTCTGTTCGCCTGCGACAATGCGGGCGGGGGCATCCGCCTGATTGAGCACCACAGAAAAACGGCGGTTCCCTACCAGTTTTCGTCCCCCCTGCTCGCTGGCCAGCAGCCTTGCCAGCAGTTCCGGGGTCAGAAGCGTTTCGGGGGCAGTGCCCAGCAGGGCGCAGGCCTGCTCCAGCCGGAAGCAGACCTCCCGCAGAGGTCTGCCCAGCGCGGACAATCCTGCCACGGCCAGCACGATATCGCTTTCCGGCAGCAGCACCGGTTCATGGGCCGCCGGAACTTTGCAGGGCATCCGTTTTGCACCGTCCGCTTCCAGAAGAACCATATCCGCACGTGCCATCCAGCGGGTCAGCTGCTCCGGCGGCAGGGCGGTCATCTTGCCCTGCTCTGCCGAGACACCGGCCACGGCATATTGCCCTGCCGCCCAGAGGGACGCAAGAGCGGCTTCATCTGCGGCATAATTCTCCCCCGGCTGCCGGATGTGGGTGGTGGTGCTCACCAGCACCCGCCAGCCTTTGGCGGCACAATGCCGGGCAAAGGCATAGAGCAGGGTGGTTTTTCCGCCGCCGCCCACCAGCGAGACCACATGGCCCTTTTCTGCCAGAAACGGAAATTGTTTTTCCGGAAGCATCAGCGGTTTTCTTCCACCGCCATGGCGACCTGCTCCGGGGTGATGGGCAGCTCATAGAAGCGGGTGCCGATGGCATTGTAGATGGCATCCGCGATGGCGGGCAGCGGGGTGTTGATGACCACCTCACCGATGGATTTTGCACCAAACGGGCCGTTTGGCTCGTAGCTGCTCTCAAACTCCACCCGGATGTGGCCGATGTCCACACGGGCGGGGATCTTATACTGCATAAAGGAATTCTCCATCGGCCAGCCCTTGGCATCGTAGGTGATGTTCTCGGTCAGGGCCATGCCAATGCCCTGCAGGATGCCGCCCTCGGCCTGCACACGGGTCAGGTTGGGGTTGATGTGGGTGCCGCAGTCCACGCAGGCGGCATAATCCACCACCTTGACCTCGCCGGTCTCCTTGTCCAGCTCAATTTCAGCCGCACCGACCATGTAGGGCGGGGGCGAAAGGGGCGAGGTGTGGGTCTCGGTGATCTCCAGCGGCACCATGTGGCCGAACTGGGAGGCGAAGGCCACCTCAGAGAGAGAGACCCTCTTCTCCGGGTCTGCGTTCAGGGAGACGAACTTGCCGTCAAAATCCACGGCATCTTCGGTCGTCTGGAGCAGCTCCGCGCCCAGCTTGCAGATCTGGCCGCGCAGCCGCAGGGCACACTTCTCCACTGCCTTGCCGGTGACATAGGTGGTAGAGGAAGCGTAGGAGCCGGAGTCATAGGGCGAGGTATCGGTATCCGCGCCAAAGACGGTGATATTGTCCAGGTCACAGTCCAGCACCTCGGCGGCGATCTGAGCCAGCGTGGTGTCACAGCCGGTGCCCATATCGGCCGCGCCGATGATGAGGGAGTAGAACCCGTCATCGTTTACCTTGAGGGTGGCGCTGCCCACGTCCATGCCGGAAATGCCGGAGCCCTGCATGGCCATGCCCATACCCACGGCACGCACTTTGCCATTGCCAAGGTCGCGCACAGGGTACTTGTTATCCCAGTCGATCATCTCGTGGACTTTTTTCAGGCAGCGATCCAGCGCGCAGCTGGTGTTCACAGCGCCGTAATAGGCGGGCATCACATCGCCCTCTTTGACGATGTTCATTTCACGGATCTTGAAGGGGTCCATGTGAAGTCTGGCAGCCAGCTCGTTGACGGCAGATTCCACCGCAAACAGGCCCTGGGTCGCACCATAGCCGCGGTACGCACCGGCAGACATGTGGTTGGTGTAGACCACGTCGCTGACAAAACGGAAGGCCTCAGCCTTGCCGTACAGCGGGATGGACTTGTGGCCGGAAAGGCCCACTGTTGTGGGGCCGTGCTCGCCGTAGGCACCGGTGTTGGACAGGGTGTAGAGGTCAATCCCCTTCACGATGCCGTCCTTGGTGGCACCCAGACGGACGTGCATCTCCATCTCGTGGCGGGGCGAAGATGCGGTCTGGCTCTCTTCGCGGGTGAAGATCAGCTTACAGGGCTTTTTGGTCTTCCAGGTAACAAAGGCCGGATAGATGGCCGAGACCGCCGTCTGCTTGGCACCAAAGCCGCCGCCGATGCGGGGCTTGATGACGCGGATCATGGATTTGGGGATGTGCAGGGCGTTTGCCACATTGCGGCGGGTATGGAACACGATCTGGGTCGAGCTGAGGATGTTCAGCCGCCCGTACAGATCCATCCAGCAGCAGGTGCGGAAGGTCTCCATCATGGCCTGCTGGCAGGCCTTGGTGTGGTAGACACGGTCGATGACAACATCGCACTTTGCCAGCACGGCATCGATGTCGCCGTCGCCGCACGCATCGTGGGCACAGAGGTTGCGCTTGTTGTCGGCTCCCACAGGACTCAGGCTCTCCCAGTTGTCCTCCGGGTGGACAAGGATGGGGTTATCCTTCGCAGTGTGGAAATCCAGCACCGGCTCCAGCACCTGATACTCCACCTTGATGAGCTTCATGGCCTTCTCGACACACTTCTCATCCTTGCCCACCACAATGGCCACCACGTCCCCCACAAAGCGGACGTGGCGGTCAATGACCAGGCGGTCGTAGGGGCTGGCTTCGGGGTAGGTTTGGCCGGCCTGCGTGTAGCGGCGGGCGTTCTGGTCCACATCCTCCCAGGTGAAGATGGCCTCGATGCCGGGCACCTTTTTGGCCACGGACGTGTCGATGCGCTCCACCATGGCGTTGGCATGGGGCGAACGGTACAGCTTGACGATCAGGCAGTCTGCCGGGGCCAGATCATCCATGTAAACGGGCTTGCCGGTCACAAGCTGCATGGCATCCTTTTTGCGGAATGCTTTGTTGACGTTTTTCATTCGGCACCCTCCTGTTTTGCTTTCTTCCAGGCGAGGAAATTCTGGATGCCCCGCAGCTGACCCTCGTAGCCGGAGCAGCGGCAGAGGTTGCCCGCGAGATATTCCTTGATCTCCTCCTCAGTGGGGTATTCCTTTTCCCGGAAGAGGGCGAGGGCGTTCATAATAAAGCCCGGGTTGCAGAAGCCGCACTGCTCCGCACCCTGATCGGCGATAAAAGCGCCGAACTCAGCAGCCTCCTCCTGCAGGCCCTCCAGCGTGGTCACCCTGTGGCCGTCGGCACGGGCTGCCAGCACAGAGCAGGACAGCACCGGCACATCGTCCAGAAAGACGGTGCACAGGCCGCAGTTGGAGGTCTCACAGCCGCGCTTGACACTGTAACAGCCGTGTGCGCGGACAAAATCGATGAGCAGGGTGTCCGGTGCGGCCTCTGCCGTGACTTTGGTTCCGTTCAGAATAATATTCACCTGCATCTTGTCTCACCTGTTCCCTTCCAATTTCAGCACAGCGCGCTTGACCAGCACCCCGGCCAGATGATTACGGTATTCCGCACTGCCGCGCATGTTGCTCTCCGTCCGGATGTTTGCCCGCACCTCAGCGGCAAAGCGGGCGGCGGTCAGCTCCGGCGTTTCGGCGGCATTGGGCTGCAGAGTATACAGCACTGCCTTGCCGGGCCGGGCACCAATGGCGACCCGGAAGCCCCCGGCCGTTTTCGCGGCGGCACAGGTCAGCACCGGGAAATCCGTCTGGCTGTTGCGCACCGACTGATAGCAGAATGCTGCCTGCTCCTTCGGCACGATGACCCGCACCAGGATATCCCTGTCGTACGGGCGCTGAGCATACTCCGAAAGCGGCACGATGCCGCCCTTGTAGAGCTCCACCGAAGCGTTCAGGGCCAGGAACATGGTCAGAACATCGGAAAAGCCAAAACGGCTGTAAATGCTGCCGCCCACGGTGGCAAGGTTGCGCAGCTGCACACCCACAATGTGGCGCACAGATTCCCGCACAGCGCCGTCCGTGTAGGCGTTGAGCCCCTCGTGGAGCTCGATCTGCCGCAGGGGCACCATGGCCCCGATGGAAAATCCCTCGGCCGTTTCCTCAATTTTGTCCAGCCCAAGGCCCGACAGGTCGATGGCGGTGCCGACATTGATGTTCTCCATCTTGAGCCAGATCATGCCGCCGATGACCCGATTGTTTCGCTTCTGGTTGAGCTGCCAGGCTTCCTCGAGGCTTTCGGCCCGTTTGTATTCCCGGATCGTCATCATACGCAGTACCTCTCTTTTTTCGATTGCTACTTTTATTTTATCACAAAATCCCTTATAATGCCACTGGAAAGACTGCCGCAGATCCGGCAGGTTCAGGAGGAATGATTTTATGGCAGAGTTGTGCAGAAAAAACGCCCGCCCTTCGGTGGGATGCGTCATCATGGCATCGGGGCTGGCCCGGCGGTTCGGCTCCAACAAGCTGCTGGCCGATTTCGGGGGCCGCCCCCTGCTCTGCCGGGCGCTGGAGGTCACCGCCACCCCTGCCCTTGCCGCCCGGGTGGTCGTAACCCGCTCTGCCGAGGTCAAGGCCCTGTGTGACGCACAGGCCGTTTTCTGCCTGCTCCACAGTCTGCCGGGCCGGAACGACACCGTCCGGCTGGGGCTGGAGGCGCTGCTGGAGCAATGCCCCAACCTTGCAGGCTGCATCTTCCTGCCTGGAGATCAGCCCCTGCTGCAGCGGGAGACGCTGGAAGCGCTGATTACTGCTTTTGCCCAGACACAAAAAGAAACAGAGCGGGCGATCTTCCGGCTGGGAGCCCGGGCCGCACATGGCCCGGACACCGTTGTCGGAAGTCCCGTTCTGTTTGGATGCGGATATTTTCCCGCTCTGCGCACCCTGCCCGAGGGCAAGGGCGGCAGTGTTGTACTCAAGGCGCACCCTGAGCAGGTACAGATCGTTTACGCCCAGCGGCGGGAAGAACTGCTGGATGCAGATACGCCGGAAGCTCTGGAGGAGCTCTCCGCCATTGCAGCGCAATGGTGCGTCCCCTGACAGAAGAGGCAAGGGCACTTCTTGGCTCCCCTGTCAGGGGAGCTGTCACCGAAGGTGACCGAGAGGTTTATTCGGCCTTATCGTCCTTGGGCAGCAGCACGTTCAGCACAATGGCCACAAAGGCTGCGGGCACGATGCCGCTCTCGCCGCAGATCAACTGGAAGAACTGGGGGGTGTGTGCCAGGATGCTGGCATTTGCACCCATGCCGTAACCCACGCCCAGTGCAACGGAAACGATGGTCAGGGTGCGCGGGGTCATCTTTTCCTTGGTAATGAGCTGGATGCCGGATACCACGATGGAAGAGAACATCATAACGGCAGCACCGCCCAGAACGGCCTGCGGCATGATGGAGACCAGTGCGCCCAGCTTGGGGATCAGGCCGCAGAGGATCAGGAAGATGGCACCGGTAGCCAGTGCACCGCGGTTGACGACCTTGGTCATGGAAACCAGACCCACGTTCTGGCTGAAGGAGGTATTGGGCAGAACGCCGAAGCAGGCGGCAAAGGAAGAGCCCAGGCCGTCGCAGATAACACCGCCGGACAGCTCCTTATCGGTGGCCTCACGGCTCATGCCGCCCTCCATCACGCCGGAGATATCGCCCACGGTCTCCACAGCGGTGACGATGAACATGATCAGCACGGGCAGGATGGCGCGCATATCAAAAACGATCTTGACGGGAACCAGCTTGGGGATGGCAAACCAGTCGGCCTGTGCCACCTTGCTCCAGTTCAGCACCCATGCCTTGGTGAACTCCACACCCTCGGCAGTGACACCGGTGGTGGGCAGGACAAAGCCCATGATAAAGGCTGCCAGATAGCCCGCCACAATGCCGATGAGGATGGAGGAAGAACTCAGGAAGCCCGTGGTCCAATGCTTGAAGAACAGGATCACCACCAGCACGAACACGGCCAGCAGCAGGTTTTCCGCGGAACCGAAGTCCTTGGCTGCGTTGCCGCCGCCAAAGGAGTTGACACCCACGGAGATCAGGGACAGACCGATGGACAGCACCACCGTGCCGGTGACCACCGTGGGGAAGAACTTGCGCAGGGGCTTGAGGAAGAAGCCCAGCACAGTCTCAAACAGGCCGCCCAGAATGGAAGCGCCCATGATGGCACCGTAGGCCAGCACACCGCCGCCCATGGAAGCAGCCACACTGTTGAACACGCCCAGGAAGCCGGAGCTGGTGCCCATGATAATGGGGACCTGACCGCCCACAGGGCCGATGGAGAACAGCTGCACCAGCGTGACCACACCGGCCACGAACATGGCGTTCTGCAGCAGGCTGACCTGCAGGTCAGCAAACTCACCGCCTGCAAGGCCGCAGGCACTGGTGATGATAAGAAGCGGGGTCAGGTTGCCCACGAACATGGCAAATACATGCTGCAGGCCCAGCGGGATGGCCTGGCGAAGGGGCATCTTGGCATCAAACTGGTATGCGCCCTTCTCCAACTCGATATTTTTGATCATAACTTCTCCTTTATCTAAAAGGCTTTTTTACACGACAGAAATCATTATAGCAGAGCCTTTCTCAAATTGGGAGAGGTCCGGGATGTTTTTTGTTCATTTTTAGTTCATAAGTCATACTTTAACTTTAAATTGTTCTTCTGCGAAGTACAAAATAGGATGGATCAGCCCCCTGCTCCCGGCACCAGAAGCCTCTGAGGCGCATCGATGGCCGTGGTGCCCTCTGCAAGGTCGTTGGCGGCAAGCATCTGGGCCGGGGAGACATGGAATCGCCTGGCGATGGCAAACAGCTCCTCCCCCGCCTGTGCATAATAGATGCGCAGGCTGATCTCCGGGTCTGCCGGGGTCAACGGCTCTCCCAGCGCGATGGAGCCCACACAGGTGTTTCCGCTCCGCTGTAGGATGGCTCCTTCTGCCTTGACGGAAAGGTTGACCTCCAGTGTGCCGTTTGCGCAGACACAGCGCAGGTCCTCGGCACGGAGCCAGCACTCCAGGATCAGCTCCGCGTCCGAGGGCAGCTCCCGCCCCAGCGGCAGGGCAAGCTCCAGCACCTTTTCATAGCTTTCCAGCTCCGAAAGGCTGTTTTCCCCAAAGGCAGTCACAGTCACCCGGCTGGTCAGATTCCAGTTGTTTTCCCTGTATGCCAGCAGGGCCGGGCCAAAGGAGGCAAAGCAGGCCAGAATTTTAGCCCCAGCGTCCGGCAGAGGGCCGGAGCCGGTCAGGGTCACGGTCTCATCCAGGGTGCAGGCCAGCGATTCCGTCTGTACCGTCTGCGGGGTCTGTTCTGTCTCAAATTTCGTGGAGAAGGCATCCGCCACGCACTGCAGCTGGTAGGGCCTCCATGCCCGCAAGCGCAGCATCAGGGTTGCGGTCAGGCGGCTGGGTTCCTCCCCTTCTCCCTCCGTGAGCGTAAAGCCCACCGGCTCGGCCACGCAGAGGCAGCGGCAGTCCTCGCTCAGGCCGTCCACATCCAGCACCTGATTGAAGTTCAGGTTCACGCTCTGGCCTTGCAGTGCCGGGTCGCCCTCGGCACGCCAGGCGCAGGAAACGACCAGCACGCCCTTGGCAACGGCTTTCCCGTTCAGGAGCTTGAGGTCTCCGACAGAGGCATTGCCGCTGAGGTCCAAAACGGCGGCGGGCGGCGTGGGAAAGCGGATCTCGCCCTCGACCGTGACCAGCTTTTCCAGCACAGCGGCGCGCCGCGCCCCGGAAAGGGTGACCAGTTTCTGCTCCACCCCGCCATCCGAAAGGGCCGTGATGACATCCGTTTTGACCTGCGTATGCACCGATACCACCAGCCCATACGCCCCCCGCACCTCGATGCGGCGCGGGTTGACGGTGCGGCAGTTCAGATATTCGGTCTGGCCTTCCACCTGCACGGCCCATGCCGTGAAGACGAACTCCGGCAGATCCAGCAGCTTGGTAAAGGGGAGCTTCTGCTCGGTCTGGCACAGGCCCGCTCCATCTTCCCCCTGATAATAGACCACACAGCGCAGATAGCCCTCCAATTGCAGCTTGCCGGGCTGCAGCCGCTTTTGCAGCACCACCGGCCTGACAAAGCACTTGACCAGCTTGAACACCGGTGGCAGATAATCAGAGATCAGGATCTCTGTTTCCAGCGGCAGCTCTGCCTTGAGGGTACAGTTTGTCCCCGCCGCCGGCAGGGCATCCCGAAAGATCTTCAACTCCATGGTACGCGCTCCTTTCCTGTCCGCTCTTGGTGTCATTTTATTCCGGGAACAGGCAGGATAGAACGGAGCGCTTTTCCGAAGACGCAAAAAGCCGCCGCACAGCGTTTCCACTGCGCGGCGGCCTTATCACAATCAGGGTTCAGGGAAAATCAGGTGCTTATTCAGCAGCCTTGGCAGCCTCGATCTGCTTGATCAGCTCGGGAACGACCTTGAACAGATCGCCCACGATGCCGTAGTCAGCAACACCGAAGATGGGTGCGCTCTCGTTCTTGTTGACAGCGATGATGCACTCGGAATCCTGCATACCAGCGGTGTGCTGGATGGCACCGGAAATGCCCAGAGCAACATAGATCTTGGGGTGGACCGTCTTACCGGTCTGACCGACCTGATGGTCAGCAGTCATCCAGCCTGCATCGGTA
>ERZ506742.633-NODE-633-length-11233-cov-14.6906_pt1 | contig 11233 bp, 10 predicted proteins | sample MGYA00512570_ERZ506742 | MGnify/ENA metagenome assembly ERZ506742 | reverse complement strand
TCTGTGCGAATAAGTTTTTGGCCTTCTGGTAAATCTGCAATCACTTTACCAATTTCTGAATGGTCATATCCCCAACCGTCACGGTCTAGTCTTGTATAATAATCGTAGGTATTTGTCTGAAGCTCCATCAAAATAGCCATTTCGTCAATTTCATTTTCAAGTTTGGACTGAAGTTTTTCGTAAACACGATTCATAGCTTTTTGAGAGTCTCGAAGGTCTTTGAAATATTTGCGTTGCAACTTCAGTTTCAAATCAAGCTCACATTCATCATTCATCGAAAAATCAATTTCAACTCTTGGAATCTCAAATGGTTCTGGTGGAATATAAGGACTTCTTTTTACTTCGTGTGATTCCCGCCAAGCTCTATCAAAAGATTCACGCAAACTTAATTCGTGAATATCAAGTGCACTTGGTTTGTTTTCGATAATCATTTCATGTTCATCACGGATAGACATTATTATTTTTCCTCTTCTAAGATAATTTATGTTTCAGTTTTTAAAAAGCACACCTGACAGCCATACAAACTTAGAAGAGACTTAAAAGGCGGTTTGCCAAGTATGCTTTTTAAAAGCTGAAAAAAGCCCTAAACATAGGTTCATCCTTATCTGTAAAGGGCTTTGAAGGCTTGCTTTATAACGTTAACGAAGTTTCAGGAAAAACTTTCTTTAAAAACTCTTAAAGAAACGCCCTAACTCATGATTAGGGCAAAGCTGTAAGGGTTCAATGAATGAATGATTAAGCACTTTTTGATATATAGCCTATCTAGTGGGCTAAATAGGCCATGTAGCGAAAAGCATTGCACCTTTCAGAATAACTATCCCTAGATGTAGATGGAATTGTTGAAAGAAATAAGAGAGAATTGCTCTCCCATACTTAAAATTATGGCATATTTAAGGTTATTTGTCAACAGCTTTTTAACAGATTGGTAACATTAATTCTTATTTACCGTGTTACCTACCCAGCAACCAACAAATAAACCCAAAGCTGTCCAAGCAATTATTAAGCCCATTAATGCACCACCTTCGAATCCGTAACCAAAATATTGTCAGCGTACAAAATTGCTATAGCTGCCTTGAGATATTTTTCAGGGCTAACGCTGTGTTTGTTCGTTTGCTCGATAACCAATCTTTTCATGTTTGAGTCGGTAATTGGTAGCATCATTCGAGGCTCGTTAAACTCCACCGACTGAATAAAGTCAGATATGTTTTCTGCATTATCGGCCATTAGTTTTAACAGCCGGTCAAAGTCAATGCTAATATTTGCATCAATGAAGCTTTGCACCATCATAGCAGTGTCGGTATCAATAAAAATCTGTAGCGGGTAACTGTTCATTTCTTAAAATCTCCTTTTTACCAGACCTCCTCAATCGCTCTGTAACGAGCTAAACAGTCTTTTTCAGGGGTAGCCTGTACAGTGGTATTACCCACCCTAAAATAGGGTAGTTTTTTGCGTTAGAATGCGATTGAGAGCGTCTGAGAAGCTGTTTTTCTAATTTCGCTTAAAGTCTCGGACTACCAATAACCTAATTCCACTTTATTTCGTTCAAACCATTCCGCTGTAACTGCTGTCTTTAGTGTTTCGTTTGGGCTGGTGGCGTGAATGAAGATATCTTTTGGATTGCAAACATCACCGAAACCATCTTCTTTGATGAGCAGGTCTGATACATGCTTAATCATTTTATCTGTCAAATATTCGAATTTAATACATAACATTAAATCTCCAGTAGTAAATTGTTTGGGTGGCAATTTCTTTTATTACCATCCCTGAAGATAATCTTTTTAGTTGCCTGAACTTCATGATGCAAAAACCAGATGACATACTTCACATAATAATCACGAGTGCCATAACGAATCATTGGATTACCGTAAGCATCATCTCTTGTCTTAACCTCTCCGCCATCAATCCATTCAAGCATTCCTGTTTCGTAATTAATCATGAAGTAAGTTGCAAAGAACCGTTTAATATCATCTCGCCATTGCTTCATAATCAGACCTCTTGAGATAACTTGTGAATTTTGATGCTCAATAGTCGGGCAATATCAATCTTAAAGCCGTTAAGTGCCTTCAAAGTATCTAAAGCGTCCTGAGTAATTCGGATGTGCTTACGACCTTTAGAGACTGGATATTTAAGTAAATCCGACTCAGTGACTTCTTTAGCAATTGCAAGCTGCATAACAGTCTGATGAGGCAAGTTAGTTGCTCGTTTAATTCTGGCAAGCTCGTTAAAAGCTTCCTCTGAAATACGGGTTAAAGTGTGTTTGCTCATTTTAAAATTCCTCTGTAACTAAATACGGGTCAAACTCAAAGTCCGGTTCACTGGTCGTAAGGCTGATATTGCCAACCTCAACATGATGATTGATTGTCTCGATAACTTTCATGCAAATAGTGGCTAAGTTAGCGCAATATTTATCACTTGGTAGCTCATGGCTTAATCGGGTCGCTTGACGCTGTAGATAACTTGTTATTGTGCTTGAGCTAATCTTGTCAATATTTCGTAGTAAATAGAAAACTTTCCGGTGATAGTTATCCCTTCCAAAACTGCGACAAGTACCGATAATTAAATCTTCAATTTTTGCTGGCAGTTGCTCGTAAGAATCAAAGCCCATCAAGAAAGTTTTTAAAGTATTCTCTTTTTCTTTGCGTGCTGGCATAAATCTGTCTCGTGGCGTAATGCTACGAATTAATTCATCAAGGCCTTTGCGTTCTGCTCTGGTGAGCTTGGGTAGTTCGTAGCTGGTGGGGGTGTCTGTGTAGCTGTAGGAGTTGTATCTGTTTCTTGCTTTGCTCTCTTCAAGAAACTTTTGAAATTCTCTGTCGTTCATTCATATTCTGACCCTCTTAGTGTTTGTTAATTCTCTGTTAACTTATATAGACAATACTAGCATTTTCAAAGACTAATGTCAAGCATTTTTTAACATTTCATTAACATCTGTGGTATAATGGTTCTATGGGGAGAGTAAAATATGAGGCGTGGCTATCGAGCATGGTCACATGGTTATTGCATTGCACACAGACCTCTCCAATCGCTCTGTAACGAGTTAAACGGCCTCTTCAGGTCAACTCATAAGGTCAGGTACTTTTTTGTGTCAGAATGCGATTGAGGGCGTCTTACAAGGAAATTTAATGGTAAATCTCCCTCCTGAGCTGGGGTCACCTGATGTATGGGCTGGTGGAGGTATTGGACTTATTGCAGGTCTGCTACTTCGTTACGTCCTTGTCAGAGTGCTTGTTGTCTTTAAACTGTTCGGTCGTACATGGACGCTTGACCTTAAGGATAACGACCACACAGACCCCCGTTAAACTCCCTTCAAAACCCCCTGTACGAGATGTATAGGGGTATCTTTAGCATTTTGTGCTATCTATTAAAAAAATAGCTTGACAGAACCTGAAAGCTGTATCTATCAAGTACTCACCTCTCTGACAGTAATTTCTAAAAATGCTTATTTTTCAATGAGTTGTAATCACCCATATATAGAGAACTGACAAGTCTCTTCACAGTTAACTCTGTAACCTTAACAGTAACTTCTAAAAATGTTTATTTTTCAACGAGTTGTAATCACCCAATATAATAGCTGTTCAGCTTCTTCACAGGGAAACTTCAGAGGTCTTCTTAATCAATCCACTAATCGAGAGAGAGAGGGTGATGCATGAGAAAGAACCCTCCCTTCTTAAAAACCTTCTTGACAATCTTTACAGACCTTGTTCAAGGTAATCACAATAGATTTTTCTTCCCTCGGTTTTCCGTGTTCCTCGGTTTGTCTATTGAGGGCTTTGAAATGTCCCTGTAACTTCTCCCCTTAGACAGGGAAGAATAATATTGGTGACACAAGCGAAGCGCCCCTCTAAAAAGATTTTTTAGCTATTTTGTTTAAAAACATATCAAACGATACATTTTATTGATTTAGGTCAAAGACAAAAGCATTGACAAGATGGTAAGATTGTTCACATACCCCTCTCTTAACAGACTTTTTAAGAGCTTTTGAGAAGTTTGTTAAACAGACACTCTTTCTGGAGTGTTGTCTTTTACTTAAGAGGCTTGTTTAGGTAACTCTCAAGACATTTCTTAAGACTTCACTGTTAAGACAGAACCTACCTTCGGTTTCATGGTTCTCTTCCTCCCGTTAAACACCCCTTCCTAGCAACTTCATACTTATCTGTCAAGTACCTTTACAGACTCTATCAAAACCCTCTAAATCTGACCTGATATAGATACTGTGAAGGCATATTCTCTAGGTCTGTGTAGCTTACTTAGCGGGAGAGAGGGGATATAGTGACCATAGGGGAACCCCTCCTACTTAAAAGAATTATTTGACATCACTGTGATGGTTGTTTAAGATGCAACTGTACAGACACCTTCATCGGTTTCTCTACGCCTCCTTATAGTCTGGCGGGGTAGGGTATGGCTTGGTCAGGTGGGGTAAAGTATGGTTAGGTATGGGTGGATTGTCGTAGCCACGTTAAAAATCGACTTGTAAAGGGACTCTTTCGGGAGTCCTTTTTAGTTTGTATAAAATCTGTACAGTAGCTTTTCAGAGTCTGAAAATTTTTATAAAAAATAATCAGGTCTCTTCTAAGTCTCTTCAACCAAATCTTTCAAAAATATCACAAGGCTATGTATACCTGCTAAGTACCCGTCACTACGCCTAAGTGGTCCCCTTTGCAAAAAAGCCAAATATCAGTCACATCCATGTAACTATTCAGTAACTTATTTAGCAAGTCTGTAATAAGTTGCTCTAGAGATTCCTAGCTCTTCCTGAATCTGCAACCTCGTTTTACCTTGTGAAATAAGCGTCTGTACAGCCTCTGAAGAAGCTTTTACGGGTCTTCCCATGTGAACCCCTTCAGCTTTAGCACGTTCAATACCAGCCTTTCTACGTTCACTGATAAGGTCTTTTTCAAGGTCAGCTAAACCAGCCATCATAGTAAGCATTGCTTTACCGATTGGTGTAGACAGGTCAAAACCTTCACGTAAAGAAACAACCCTCACACCTTTAGTCTGTAGTGACTCAACGTTAGAGAGCACATCAACGGTATTACGCCCTAAACGGTCAATAGCTACCACAACTAACGTATCGTCACACCTTACATAGTTCATCATGTCTCTAAAACCATCTCTGCTGGTGGCCTTTGTAGCTCCTGAGACAGCCTCATCAATAAACCATTTATCGACCTTGTGAACCTTCTCTATCTGTAGTTTCTGGTTGTCTACAGTCTGGTCTTGTGTTGATACCCTGCAATAACCAATCACCGCCATACATCCCCCTAAGAAGTCTCAAAAGTTGGTCTCATAAGTTTAGCTGTCTCATAATTCAAAAACAAGCTTATGAGACACTTGGAAGGTGCATTCTACCGTTACGTTGAAAGTGTCTCAAAAGGAAGTCCTTTTAAGACTGGTTATGAAGGAGCTATGAAGATTTTAGGAGGGTAACTGTAACCACCACTTTTCGATATTTTTATGCAGGTGGTTGTTAAGTGGTTTGATAGTTACACCATGTGACCAACTGCATGAATAGCGTTATATACTCCTGTATATAGCACTTTTCTAGGAGTCGAGAGAGGGACGACTAACACGACACAGTTTACCCTGAAAAGAGACTTCACAGATTCTTTATATATTTCAATAAGTTAGGACAAAAAGGGACTATACCGAGACTGCATAGAATCTGTGTAGAATTGCATAGATACTCGGAAAAATACCGTTAAATTGAATAGAGATTCACCTGATAAAGCCTGTTATTAACAGGTAGTTGAATGTGCGTGTTTAGCTATGTAAAAGCACTAGTATTCTTGCCTTAACACTCATATCATTGTTCTCCTGTTCAATGAACCACTTAGATAAGCATAGTCCGAAGATATGAAGCTGCTAGTGACATACATCAGGTGGAGTACTAAAGAGCAAGACTCAGGAGACTCCTTAAGACGGCAAACAAACCTCATTGATGCTTTCTACTCTAAGCACAAAAACGATTATTACCTTCTTCCTGCTCACAGATACGTTGATAAGGGTAAATCTGGTTTTCACCAGCAACATAAGAATCAAGGTTCTGACTTCAGACGTATGTTTGAAAATGTTATGTCTGGGGCTATTCCAGAAGGTTCCTTGATTGTTGTAGAGAACTTTGACCGCTTCAGTAGGGCAGATATCGACACAGCTATTGATGACGTTAGGCAGATACTGAGGAAGGGAGTCTCTATACTGACTCTGGGAGATGGTGAACTCTACGACAAATCAGCATTAACAGACCCTGTGAAGTTGATTAAGCACATCATCATAGCTGAGCGAGCACACCAAGAATCTCTTGTTAAGCAAAAGCGTATAGCTCAGGTCTGGAACCATAAAACACAGCTTGCAAGAGAACTTAAGAAGCCTATGGGTAAGCAAGCCCCCGGATGGTTAGAGCTATCAGATGATGGTTCACACTACATCGTTGATGAAGATAAAGCGTCACTGGTGAATATCATCTATGACAAGCGTCTTTCTGGTATGTCGATGTTTGCTATCTGCAAATGGCTAAACGAACAAGGTTACCCGACCATTAATCAGCGTAAGGTCAGAATATCCAAGACTAAGAAACCGGATGGCAACTGGTCAGCATTAAGCGTTAAACACATCCTGACTTCACGAAGTGTATTAGGTTACCTTCCCGCTAAGATTTCTACAGAAGACCGTAAAACAGTGTTACGTGAAGAAATTGAAGGGTTCTATCCTCAGATTGTCACAGACTCTAAGTTTTACGCTGTACAGCAACTGTTAGAGGAAACAGGGAAGGGGAAAACATCCAGCGGTGAACACTGGCTATATGTGAACATACTGAAGGGGCTTATCCGTTGTAAGTGTGGGCTTGTAATGACTCCTACAGGGATACGTAAACCCGTTTATCAAGGTACTTACCGTTGCAATGGTAATAAGGAGTCCCGTTGTAGCTACGGTACAGTGTCCAGAAAGTTACTTGATACACAGCTTTGTAGTCGTCTGTTTAGCAAACTGTCACAGCTACACGATGAAGCTACTGACACAGCTAAATTGGATGAACTACAAAGAAGATTAAACACCGTTGATAGTGAACTTGAAAAACTTACTGAGACGCTGATACAGCTTCCTAACATCACTCAGATTCAGGAAGCACTACGGGTTAAACAGGAAGAAAAAGATGAACTGATAGTTCAGTTATCACGAGAAAAGGCGAGGGTAAAATCTGTATCAAGCTTGGATTTAAGCGGTCTTGATATGGAGTCTGTAGAGGGGAGAACTGAAGCCCAGATTATCATTAAGCGTCTGGTGAAAGAGATTGTTGTTTCTGGTAATGAAAAGCTGGTGGATATATATCTTCACAATGGAAATATGATTCGTGGTTTTCCTCTTGATGGTAAAGATGACCACACCTTAACGCTTGAAGAAGCAACCGATGAGATGCAGTCATTAGATGATATGCTTATTTTTGGTGAACCAGTAACAAGGATTTATCCTGCTGGTGATATGGAAGAGGTGGACGCTTAGTATCTCTTATTAGGGTTAATAGAAAACTTCTTCAAAGTACTACCTGTACCAGCATTATTAAGCACTTTCGAAGCTTGCTCATTAGCGGCATCTGAGAAGGTGCTTTTTCCATTCTTAACTCTGACATTTTTACCACAATTGATACGGGCTTGAAGTTGCTCATTAGTGAGTTCACTCGTAGAGCGATTATATAGCTCCTGACACATCAACATACCATTACCTAAACTTGTTGTAGTGTTACCAGTATTCTTCTTAGAAGTAGCACCACCGTCATTTGTAGTAGCGGTTTTGCCAGTGGCTGCTGAAATATCAGTTTGTCCTACGATTGAACGAAACTCTACACCTTGGAAGGTCATCTGAATACGAAGACCGTTAGCAATGGTATGCTCTTTACTCGCTTTAAACTGAGTAATGATACTATCAGTGATAGATATTCCATCTTTACAAACAATAGTGATGATTTGCTTCTGGTCTCGCCATTGTTCAACCGTAGAAATAAAGGTTTCTACAAGTTGCCCCTGTCTGGTTAATAGAACTGAACCCGTCGAATCAACCACTACAACACCGCTAATAGAGATGGTCTTAGGTGCTCTCTGAACATTATCAGTGATAGTTTGCCCCGATTGCATAGCCTGAGTTGTCACCATCATCGGTGAGTCATAGTCCATCTGTTCAGTAGCTGTTAAGGCAAGAAAAGATTCTACATTATCTCTAAGGTGAAAATAGATACCATCTTTACCTGAGTATCTAATTTGCTTTGTGTCAAACATTGTTGTTATTCCTATTCTGTTAAGCGTGAGCTACGTGAAATCTAATTTTTGATGTTGGTATCTGTTCAGAAGAAATCACGTAGCATTCGACTATTCATAGTTGAATCGTCATACTAGATAAAGATTAATAGATTGCCATGTGTGGCAATAAATATTAGTAGCTCTAACATTGTTTATTCCTCTGGGTAAGCTGAGCTAATCAAGGTATCTTCCTGCATACGATTAATATGCGATGTGGTTCTTTCATCAATAACCTTTCCATCAAGTACCGTCTGAGTTGTGATATTGATTGTCTGAGGCTGAATATTTACTGACGGCTTGATAACCTTTAAATCTTGTGTGAATGTTTCCACTCGACCTTTTAGATTATTTAATGCTTCAGGTGAAAACTGTGGAACATCTTTTGATTTGCCATGAACCATAGCCCATAAAACAGCGGCTAAAGAGTTCATGTCACCAGTTAATGCCTGGTCTGTGGGTTCCACCTTTGACCTTACAACTTTATCAATCGGATTATCTGACTTACTCATCTGACGTTCATAGAACGGTTTGACAATGGCATTAATCACATCAGTTGTCATACCGACAATCATTACTCTGGTAATTGCATCAGCTACAGATAGCCTACTTTTTCCACTTTCAACACCACCAGAACGTGAATTAATTCTTCCTGCTGCTGTATTTGCTACATTCCCAAGCGTGGAAATAGCCCTAATTAAGTTCCAGATACCACCTACAGCACCAATACCAGACCTTACAGCGACAATACCAGCAAGTCCCTTTAATGCACTTAACAGGCCATTTGCGATACCATCAGCTACAGCTTTTTGAGTGTCATTTAATTCTCTGTAAGCAAGGGTCACTCTGTCAAAGAATCCCTGCACTCGGTAGCTAATCGTGGTTAAATCATCAATACCGTTTGACATGCTTTTCATCAAGTCGCCAAAATGTTCACCAAGATTTTTAGATTGACCACCCAGTGAATTAAGTAAATTAGTCAGTGACCTTGTAAAGTCTGTTAAACCTTCCTGTGAACCATCGAACATTAAGGCCAAATTATTATTCCATGAATTACTTAAGCGGCCTAACTGCGTCTGAGTAGAGTTAATAATCTTTTCCCATCCTCCCGCTTTATCAATCATCTTTCCCATTTCAGCGGATACTTTAGGGAGAACATCTTTAGAAAGAACCTTACCGTCTTTCATAGCCTTGTCTAATTCTTCTGTAGTCATCCCAAGGCTTCTGGCAAATAACTGGAAAGCACCTGCCATTCTGTCACCTAATTGACCACGTAGCTCTTCAGCCTGAATCTTCCCTTTAGAAGCCATCTGCTCGAAAGCTTTCAGAATCCCGTTAATTTCATCAGTACTTAAACCCATTAATCTGGATGTGCCAATCACATTAGAAAATAGGGATTCTTTCTGGTCTGTATTCATATCACCAGCACCAGCGGAAAACTTAGCAAAACTGCTTAATGTTTCAATCTGGTCTACACCTGTATTATTAGCAAGATTCTTAACGAAGTCTGTAGCTCGTTTAGCGCCTTCATCGCCTAATACAAATTGTGCCGCTCGTTGTGATGCTTCTTTTTTCAGGCCAATCTCCATAACCTTCTTGTAAGCTTCTAAGGCTGTCTGAAAACTATAAATGGCTGTACCTGCTTTGATTGCACTTGTAGCTAATACATCCAGACCATTCGAGGCATATTCACTGTGATTATTTTTGCTGGTGGTCTTATTAAACTTAGAAAGTGTTTCACGTAGATTTTGATTTAATTTTGCTAACTCACGATTAAAAGCTTCGTTTCCAAGTGTCTTGGATTTGCTGCTTAAGCTGTAATACTGACTCTTAAAATACTTCTCAAGCATAGGATTAAAGTCACGAAGCTTGCTCATATTCACGCTATGTGCTGCTGTGATTGCTCTGTTGCCGCTAATTCGTGGCTGTCTTGGCTGTCTAAGTGGCTTTAAAGTATCCTCAATTTCCGTTTTAATCTTAAACGCTCTAGTGTTTTTAAGACGCTGCTCAATCTTGGAAACAGTTTTATCGACATTCTTTTCCATTAGTTTGAGAGAATCATTTAAAGGCGTAGGATTAACCTTAAAAGCTTTATTTAGCCGCTTCTCAATTCGTGATGCTACCTGCATCGTTTGTTTCTCGGCTTTTTCCAGACCTTTTAAAACTTTCTGAGAGTTAAAACTTAACTCAATCAGAAAATCATCAACTTTAAACTGTGCCATTGTTCATATTTCACCTCTTTAAGCGTGAGCTACGTAAAAAATAATTTTTGGTGGGTATATCTGTTCAGAAGATTTCACGTAGCACACATACAAAAAAGGGAGAAACTACCGATATCACTCGATAATCTCTCCCGTACTTTACCCAACCAATTCTATTAGATTCGATTAGAAGCTAATCTCAAATTAATGTCTGACAAGATAATGTAATTCCGTTTCACCTATGATTTGAGCATCGGAAGGGATACGGTCAATACACCACTTTGGAATCTTGCGTGTTTTTGGTTTGTGTGAGGTGATAACTTGACGTTTGGTTTTAATTCTTAAGGCTGGCTTAGTTTGTAACTTTAAGTTTTCACAAGCCGACTTAATAGTTTCATAACGCTGTTGCAAATCAATCATTCATCACCTCACATATGCATAATCAAATAGTTTTACTAAATTCTCGTGGAACACTCAAAAAGTCATTGAAGCTACTAATCTGTGCAAGCTCTTGTTTGTATTCCTTAGCGATTTTTTGATGGTCACTAATCAGCTTAGCCAGTCTTGATTTCAGCAAATTAATCTCATTTTCTCTTGCTTTCATCAGTTTCTCTTTGGCAATTTCTTCAAGCTCAGCTTGTGATTTATCAGCAACAATTAGAGACAGTCGATGTGGTGCTCTGACAGCCCTTTCTGTGCGAATAAGTTTTTGGCCTTCTGGTAAATCTGCAATCACTTTACCAATTT
>ERZ506742.615-NODE-615-length-11406-cov-3.33715_pt1 | contig 11406 bp, 13 predicted proteins | sample MGYA00512570_ERZ506742 | MGnify/ENA metagenome assembly ERZ506742 | reverse complement strand
AAGCGAATCACTTTATTTGCCGGTGTCATAATCAATTCAACAGGAATAGAACGATAAATCATTTGAATAATTTTCATAATATTATAAGGTGTACTAATTAAAGTAACCCCCATCTGCTTCGCCATTTCAATAATATAGCTGTTAGGAACAAAATTTTCTGCAACAACAATAACCGCACAACCCTTAGCCATACTCTTGATCATGCTATCCTCATGATCATTTAAAACCATGATAGCCCCTTCAAGATCACGTTCCATCAATCGCTTATCCGCGATACGAACAAAACCACTTCTTTCAAGTTTTCCCTTTAATATAAAAGAACCCTTAACACTGGCCACTAAATTTTCCAATGGTGTTTCCTTCAATAATTCACTAGTAATGTTCAAATCCTGCATTTGAATTTTTGAAACATCACCCAAAGTAACCATACCTTTGTATTCATTATTTTTATCGACAACATACAATGTTTTTACATGATTCTCTAAGCATAGATCCCATGCATGACGAATGGTTTCACCCTCTTCAATTGTCACTGCATTATCAATTTCAATTTCTTCCAAAGTAGAACGAGCAGTCGTCAATAAAGTAGGCATATCTACATGTAATTTATCTAATATAAATTTAGTTTCTGGATTTAATGTACCCAAACGTGCTGCCATCGCATTCACACCCATTTGTCTCTTCAATTCTGCAAGAGCAAGAGCTGCACAAATGGAATCTGTATCTGGGTTTTTATGTCCAATAACATAAATTGGTAAGCTCATCAAATTCTCCTCTCAATTAACCTAATTTTGTACTCAATATTATAACACGAAAAAAAAGAAGATTCATTAGAGAATCTTCTTACTTAACAGCGTCTTTCAAAGATTTGCTTGCTTTAAATTTTACTGATTTGCTTGCAGCAATTTCAATCTTTTCTTTTGTTGCAGGATTGATACCTGTACGAGCAGCTCTTTCGCTGATTGAGAATTTACCGAATCCGAATACATCAACAGTACCATCATTTTTCAAAGTGTCAGCTACTGTATCGAATACGAACTGAACATAAGCAGTTGCGTCTTTTTTTGAACAACCAAATTCTTCAGCTAATTTTTCAGCTAAATCTTTTTTATTAATAATATTAGACATTTATATGTTCCTCCTCTAATAATTACCCGGTTATTTTATCATTTCTCTTTCTATAGTGCAACGCATTTCATCATCGATTCAACAACATGCTTTGGTAAACCTACCACATTCGTATAATCACCCTCAATATGGTCAACAAAATCACATTCCTGAATGCCATAGGAGCCTGCTTTATCCATGCATTTCCCACTATCTACATATGTTTGAATATCTTTTTCGGACAGCTCTCTAAAATATACATCCGTAGTTTCTACATGTGAATACACTTGATTTTTATAAATTAAACACACACCCGTTTTCACCTGATGCTTACGATTCGATAATGAAAATAGCGTCTGAAAAGCCTCATCTTTTGAATTTGGCTTTCCCAAAATCGTATGATCTAAACATACAATTGTATCTGCAGATAAAATAATCGCATCCGGATATTGTTCCTGCACCTCTTTTCCCTTCGACAAAGCTACCTTCTCTAGTGCTTCATCTAATGTAAGACACAAATCAAACACTTCATCCTTTTTAGCTGGACAAATTATAAACTCATAACCCAACGATTTTAATATCTCTTTTCTTCTAGGAGATTTTGAAGCTAAAACAATCATCTTTCAAACCCAATCGGTGCCTTTTTCACCATATAATATATTGATAACAAACTGACTGGAACCATCAAACAAATCACTTTGATCACACAAGACAAAACAAGCTGATAAAATATCGTTTCAGGAAGCATACAAATCATAAAATCGGTATTGGGATCCAAAAGCCATAATTGATTCGAAAAAAAGATTATGTGAAACCATGTCCAAAAGCTTGTAAAATCGGTCAAGATCCAGAATCCAAAAAATACAAGCATAATAATCAAAGTCAATAAGGCACCTAAAAAGCCTTTACTTAAATATGCGAACATCTTTTCTTTTTCATTCCAATAAAAATATAAAAGAATCAAAGCCAAAATCACAAGAGATATCTTTGCGACCTTTACAGCATTTTGATATAACACTTTTACATCTCCCATATGACTTGTTTCTCGCTCATTAAATGTTTCCTGATGATTTCCATACCATGTAATTGTACCCTTGATGTCATCTCTTTTATCATCTAGATAATCTAGCAATAAGCGAATACTTTGATTCAAATCCTTTTTAGATACACCAATATCCTGTGCTAAATGCATTTCTTCATATTTTGGTATATAAAAATTAGGATTTAACGCCGTACTTTTAATACTGAAAACAACACAAACAATAATGAAACACCAGCCAAACAAAAAACCTAAGATGCGCTTCATTATTCAACAGCCACCAAATCAGCTTTTTCTACCATTGGCATGGATTCAATCAAACCGACCAAAGATTGAATGCTAATTTCCAAATCACTAATATCTAAAGTTAATGCAACGTTAGCAATACCATTGATTGGTATTGTCTGGTTGATTGCCAAAACATTAACCTGTTTAACCGAAACTAAAGATAACACTTTGGAAAGAGTACCCTTCTCATTTCGTAAAATCATTGAAATAATAGCTTTACGATTCGATTGTTCTGCATTAAACGCAAAAACCGCATCCTTATATTTATAATAAGTACCCCTAGAAATACCTACCATTTTAACAGCTTCACTAATTCTTTTTGCTTTACCAGACTGCAACAGAATACGCGCCTGCATCACTTGTTCTAGTACATCCGGTAAAATGTCGCCACTAACAACATAAAACTTACTCATATCTTATAAACGCTCCCTTTTTGGCTATCGTCAAAAATCTAAAATCCAATTCCTTAAAATTTTCTTCAACATATTTTGACAACGCAATCAAACGAATCTGTTCAAGCGAGACAACCATCATCGTTGAACCACTTCCCGAAATCCACATAGGAATTTTTTCATTTTCGCAATACTTTTTTATCGTATCATATTCCTTAATAAATTGCTTACGATACGGCTCATGAAGTAAATCCTTACATGATTGGGCCAATAAAGCTTCATCCCCCTGCTGTAAAGCCTGTAAAAAAACTAATGCATGAGATACCTGTGACACACAATCTTTAAAATCCATCGTTTTAGGAAGAACTTTACGGGCCTGCTGCGTTTTCACTTCATAATGCGGCACCATTACCAAACAATGATAATCAGCACATGGCACATGACTCATTCTCACATCTTCAGCTTCCATAAAACAAGCTGTCGCCTGACCAAAAATAGCTGGAGCCACATTATCGGGATGTCCTTCCATACTTGTAGCTATTTTTAATAATTCTGATTTGCTCAACCCTTTTTTAAACCAAGCATCACAAGCCATAATTCCAGCCACAACACAGGTTGAACTTGAACCTAAGCCTCGCGCAAACGGAATATCTGTATCGATAGTTAATTTAAATGTAGGGTATTCAACCTTTAAATAATCACATGCCGTATAAAAGGCCTGGACTACTAAATTATCCTTTCCTTTAAATTCATCTGGACAACCATCAACCTCTAACGTATCGCTTTCTTCAAATGTAAAATGTGCCCACCAATCTACTGCCATTCCAAGACAATCAAATCCCACACAACAATTTGCACTTGTCGCCGGGACATAGACCTCAATCATGGAATACCTCCTGTGTACTTTGACAAACAACATCCTTCATTGAATCTACATCAATAACCTGATTATGTAGAATCGCAAGATCTCTCAATTCTTTTAATTGAACTGGAATCACATCCTGACAATATTTTGATAGCTCATCCATCGCAACCCATTCATTCTCTTCATTTATATTTAGTGCTTTTAAAACATCCTGACTAAATTTATAAGGAGAAGCTGTAGCTAAAGAAACAACCGGACGACCTGCATTATCTTTTGCAACCTTATAGGCAATGGCTGAGTGAGTATCCAATAAATACTTAGTTTTTTCATATACATCATGAATTTCTTGTCGCGTACCATTATCATCTACACTTGCACACGCAAATAAATTCTTGATTGTTTCAAACGTCTGTTCATCCACTTGATAACGACCCTTTTCATTTAATTCCTGCATCCATCCCGCTACCTTTTGAGTGTCCTTATTTGATGCATAGTATAATAATCTTTCAAGATTTGAACTAATTAAAATATCCATACTAGGCGAAATTGTCTGGATAAAATCACGATTACGATCATAAATTCCCGATGTTAAGAAGTCTGTCAACACACGATTGGCATTGCTCGCAACATAGAATTTCTCTACTGGAAGACCCATTAAATATGCATAATATCCAGCTAGAACATCACCAAAGTTTCCAGTTGGAACACTAAATGAAACCTTATCTCCAACCTGAATAACACCTTGTTGAACCAATTGTTTATAGCTGTCAAAATAATAAACGATTTGAGGAACTAAACGACCCACATTAATTGAATTGGCACTTGTCAGCATTACGTTTTGTTTTGCGCAATATGCATTTAATTCTTCATCCAAGAACAAACGTTTTACTTGGCTTTGAGCATCATCAAAATTTCCCTGAATACCAAACACCTTCACGTTCTTACCTTTTTGTGTTACCATCTGACGATATTGAATGGCACTTACCTTCTTATATGGATAAAAAACGTTTATACCAATATTATCTACATCACAAAATCCAGATAGGGCTGCTTTTCCAGTGTCTCCACTTGTTGCCGTTAAAATTAAAGCTTTTTGATTTGTACTCTTTAATGCACATGACATCAACTGTGGTAATAAAGTTAATGCAACATCTTTAAATGCACATGTGGGACCATGGAAAAGTTCAAGAACATACACATCATCTACTTTTTTAACGGGTGTAATTTCTTCTTTAGAAAAAGAATTTGAATATGCATTTTCAACACACATACTCAATTCATCTATACTATAATCTGTCAATAAATGAGAAAGAATATATACAGCATTTTCTTTATACGACTTTGAACATATCAAAGATAGATCTAAATGAATTTGATCAAGACCAGGCAATACGTATAAACCACCATCTGGACTGATTCCATTTAATATAGCTTGTTTGCTTGAAACGCTTTGGTGAGCATCTCGAGTAGAAATATAATCGTTCATGTATAATCCTCCTTGAAAATCTATATTCCATATGATACAATGTTCACGCTTTAAAAACAAGTGTTTTCTAAAAAGAAACAGGAGGAACTTTATGAATGCAGTTATCTTAGGTTACGGAGTCGTAGGAAAAGGAATCGAAATCCTTTCAAAATCACTAGATACAATCAACATTAAGTATGTATATGTACGTAAGGAAAAAGAGGATTTACCTTACTTTACAAACAATGAAAACATTGTCGTTCAAGACGATGTAGATATTGTATTTGAATGCTTAAACGGTCTAGAACCAGCCAATACACTCATCCAAAAAGCTTTAAAGAAAGGGAAACATGTCATCAGTTCAAATAAAGCTGTCATCGCCACTTACCTAGACACTTATTTAGAATTAGAAAAAGAATATGGCGGATCCATTCAAGTAGAAGCTTGTGTTGCGGGTGGTATTCCATTTATTGATGCTTTATTAAAACTAAAAAGACTTGAACCTTTACAAGGCTTTGAAGGTATCTTTAATGGCACAAGCAACTATATTCTAGATTCTATGCAAAAAAACAATCTTGATTTTGAAGATGTTTTAAAGGATGCGCAGGCAAAGGGCTATGCCGAAAAAGATCCATCAAACGATATTGATGGTGTGGATGTTTACTATAAAACAAAAATTTCAAACAGTTTAGCCTTCAACACACCAATTGTTGAAATTCCATATTATGCAGGAATTCGAACAATCAAAATGCTAGATATAAAATTCATCAAAATGAACAATAAAGTAATACGCCACCTATCCGTTTCAAGACAAATTGGCGACAAAATCATTTCTATCATTGCCCCTTGTTGTATGAATGAAAGCGATTTTCTAGCGAATGTCCCAAGCAACTACAATGCGCAAAAGATTCTTTCAAACAGCTTTGATACATTAGGCTATTATGGTCAGGGCGCTGGTCAATTACCTACGGCACAAGCCATGATGCAAAATGCATTAGATACACTTGAGAATAAAGAAAGAAAAATTATATATTCAACTCCAAAAGAATTCGATACAAGTTTATTAAAAGAAACCTGGATCGTGCGAACCGATGTTTCTTTGGAAGACTACTATCCAATCCTAAAAAAAGAAGCAAATTATTACTGGATTGAAAATCAAGATATGTCAATCATTCAAAAAGTAAAAGAATTGGATCAAAATAGCTTTATCGCATTATGGAGGTAAGTCAAATGTTAAAAATCACAAAGTTTGGTGGTTCTAGCGTTGCCAACGCAGAACAATTTAAAAAAATCAAAAATATCATCGAACAAGACCCTACACGTAGATATATTGTAGTATCAGCTCCTGGAAAACGTTTTGCGGCCGACAACAAAATCACTGATCTGCTTTATTTATTAGATGCGCACAGAAAATACCATGTAGACGCATCCGGCGTATTCAAACTCATTAAAAATCGATTTGTCGAAATCAAAAATGAACTTGGCTTAAAACAACCAATCGAAAAAGAGCTTGATGCATTTTACACCAATCTAAACCAAATGTCGCAAGCTGTAATCGTTAGTCGTGGTGAATACTTCTGTGCAAAATTGATGGCCGAATATCTAGGCTACGCTTTCGTAGATGCCAAAGATATCATTCGCTTTAAGCTAGACAAAACCATTGACTGGGAAGCAACTACGGCAAAGCTTCAAGCAAAACATGCACAATATGAACACTTTGTTTTCCCAGGATTCTATGGAACAAGTGCTAACGGACATATTCAAGTCTTCCCACGTGGTGGAGGCGATATCACAGGAGCCATTCTTGCGAAATGTCTTCATGCAGATGTCTATGAAAACTGGACCGATGTCTCTGGATTCTTAATGGCCGATCCAACAATCGTAAAAAATCCAAAAGGAATCACACACATCACGTATTCAGAGCTAAGAGAGCTTTCTTATATGGGTGCCAGTGTTCTTCATGAAGAGGCAATCTTCCCGGTTAAAGAAGCCAATATTCCAATCCACATTTTAAATACAAATCGTCCTCAAGATGCCGGAACCATCATTCAAGAACATTCAAAAATCAAGAGTGGATACCCAATTACAGGTATTGCCGGTAAAAAAGATTTCATGTCAATTTACATCTATAAAAAGCACATGTCCAATGAAGTAGGTTACATACGTAAAGCCCTATCCATTTTAGAAAAATACCATATCAGTATCGAACACATTCCTAGTGGTATCGATTCCTTTAACATTGTTGTAGAGAAAAAAGAAATTGAAGAAAGTCTATATGAAATCTTAGCTCATTTCAAGGATGAACTTAAACCAGACAAACTTAGTGTCCAAGATGACTTAGCTTTAATTTCTACCGTTGGTAAAAACATGACAGATAAACCAGGTACGAGTGGAAAATTATTTGGTGCCTTAGGTAAAAACAATATCAACATTGTTATGATTGCCCAAGGTAGTGATGAAATCAACATTACTGTAGGTGTAAAGAAAAAGGATTTCACTAAAACCGTTCAAGTAATTTATGATACTTTTGTAGGAGGAAACGAACAATGACAACAATCGCAATTGCAGGTGCTACAGGTGCTGTAGGACAACAAATGTTAGAATGCTTAAAAGAAAGAAACATTCAGGCCAATCTAAAATTATTGGCAAGTGCACGCTCTAAAGGAAAAGAAATTGATGGACGCATTGTTGAAGAACTAACGAAAGAAAGTTTTCAAGATGTTGATTATGTTTTAGGTGCTACAGGAAATGACATCACAAAAATGTGGATGCCATGGGCCAAAGAAGCTAGATGTGTCGTTGTCGATAATTCAAGTGCATTCCGTTTAGACAAGGATGTTCCACTTGTAATTCCTGAAGTCAATAAAGAAGATATCAAAAATCATCAAGGCCTAATTGCCAATCCAAACTGTGCAACAATTATTGCCCTAGTCGCATTAAATGCTTTACACAAAAAATACCACATCAAACGCATGATTGTTACTACTTTCCAAGCTGTTTCCGGAGCTGGTGTTCAAGGTATTGAAGATCTTAAAAATCAAATCGAAGACGAAACAATCCCGTCTAAAGCATTTCCTTATCAAATCGCATTTAATTTAATTCCTCAAATTGGAGATTTTGATGATTTAGGTATTTCAAAAGAAGAATGGAAGATGCAAAATGAAGCTAGAAAAATGTGGCATGACGAGGAATTGAAAGTAAATTGTACATGTGTACGTGTACCTATTTGGCGTTCCCATTCAGAAAGCATCACAATCGAATGTGAGAATGAAGTTGATGTGAATGAAGCAAGAGAATTATTAAGCCATGCTGATGGCGTATTATTAAAGGATGATCCAAAAAAACAAATCTATCCAATGCCAAAGGATACGACAAATCAAGATTTAGTCTATGTTGGAAGAATCCGTAAGGATATCACAGATGAAACCAACCACACATTATCCTTATTCTGTTGTGGAGACCAAATTCGCAAGGGGGCCGCTACAAATGCAGTTCAAATTCTTGAAGAATTATTAAAGGCAAACGATTAATTCGCTTGCCTGTTTTTTTAATTTACCTCGATATCACCACTTGTCGTATTCAATTTCAACGTTGCATTGCTTGTTCCTAACACTTTATTAACAGAACCTGTAAATTCTTCTTCACCAATTTCAATATCTCCAGATGTAGTAGAAGCACTAATTGATACATTATTAATATGTTCTACACTCAAATCTCCTGAAGTCGTTTCCAAAATATTATCCCCTGTCAATTGACCATCAAATTCTACATCTCCACTGGTGCTGATGAAGTTGCAGTTATTTAAACTTGAATTTTCAATTGAAATATCACCAGATACACTAGTCACTCTAGAATCCTTTAATGTCACATTTTGAATTTCAACATCACCCGCAACAAGATTACCATTCACAACTAAAGAATCATTTGTCGTATAAATAATCACTTCATTATCATCATGACCTACAAAATGTTTATCCGATATCATTTCTTTTACAGTTAAAACACCATCCTGAACAGAATAATCCAGTTTTTGTTTCTTCGCATCCTGCAAACGATAAGAAATCGCATTCTCACTAGCTTTTTCAATTTTAACATCCATACTTGTCAAATCTAAATTTATTGAAGTAGAATTGTCTATTTTCTCATAATTTAAAGGTTCTTTCACAATTGACGTTTCTTCAATATCCACATTAGTAATTAAATGAATTGCTAGAAAACTACCTCCTGCAATACAAACAAGAATAAAAATAAACAATAAAATAAATCCCTTTTTCATCAGATCACCTCTTTCACTACTAGTTTATCACCACTACTGTGTTTTGTATAGTAGTATACAAAAAAAAATAAGAAGAATCACTTTTTGATTCTTCTCTTCTCAACATTTGGCAAAATGAAATGTTCATACATATACTTCCATAACACTTCACTACCCTCATGTGTCCTTTCATTACGCTTCAATATCTTATCTAGATGCACATCATTTTCAACCCACATTCTTCCTTCGGTTGCCGCATTCAACATAACCGGTTGAAAATTATCCATCACTCTGGCAAATTTAGCTTCAGGTGTTTTTCGTTCTTCAAATTCATTCCACAAGTCAAACACTTTCTTAGCCTGATCTTCTGGCAATAAATTAAAAATGCGATTCGCCGCTAAATTCTCTCTTTCACTTTGTGTTTTCAACCCTTGATCATCATATGCGTACGTATCTCCTGCATCAATTTCCACAAGATCATGAATCAACAGCATCGAAATGGTTTTTAACACATCAATTTTTTCATTCGCATATTCACTCAACAACAAAGTCATAATAGCCATATGCCAGGCATGTTGTGCGTCATCCTCAAAATCTTTTCCATTGCTTTGAAGTGTTTTTCTTTTAATCTGTTTCTCTTTATCAATTTCCAAAATAAATTGCATCTGTTTTTCAATTCGTTCCATAATATCACCCAAAACATTGTAACATACAAAAAGGCCCGGATTCACTCAGGCCTAATCTATTACGTCAACTTCGAAATCATCAGTGAACTTGAGGAAGGAGCAAAATTGGATTTCTATTGACGCAAAATTTCTTAAAACTTCCTTTCGAAGCCAATCAAATTATATCATCATTTACAAGTGCTTTCAATATAATTGTAAATGTTTTACATTTCTATGAAAGTGAATACAGTAACAAACACGCTATTACACTCGACAAGACCACACCAATAACAGGTAATTTCTTTGATGCTGCCATAACCGCTACAACACTAGCTACGATGCCAATCCACATATTCTCATCCACATATAATATGGCCGAAAAAATCAAGGATGCCATCGCCGTATAAGGAATCAGCTGCAAAAATGTTGCTAATTTTCCTGACACCTGGATTTTATTCATAAACAATGCCGGTAACATTCTAGGTATATATGTTGATAAACAAAGAAAAAATATCAATACCCCAAATTTCATTGTAGATCCTCCTTTGAAATGATGAACATTCCAATTAATGCACAACCAAGTGTGGATATCAATATAGATAGAGAACTCGACAAGAATTGATTTAATCCCCAATTCACAACCATAGTCAGAACAACTACATAAAACAAGCGAATGGATTCCTTCATATTTGGTACCAATAATCCAATAAACATTGCATATAATGATACACCTAAACTTTTAGATACAATACTTGGTAAAACACTTGAAAATAATATACCTAAAGCTGATCCCACATTCCAAGATAAATATGAAAACAGTGAGAGTCCTGCAAAAAATGCAGGTGTCAGTTTATTGATCTTTTTATCTGTCATCCCCATCGCAAATACTTCATCGGTAATCCCAAAAGATAAAAGCAAACGTATTGGTAAGCTTGTCTTCTCCATTTTTTCCATAATACATGTACTCATAATAATATGACGTAAATTTAAAATAAAAACGGTTAATACAATCGTAATATAAGCCGTATTTTGAGCTAACATCGTCACAGCAGCCATTTGAACTGCCCCAGTATACACAAATAATGAAAAGCTTAATGCCTTAAAAAATGTCAATCCCGTCGCTTTTGCCATCATACCATAAGCAATTCCAACAGGAATGTATCCTAAAATAATCGGGGTTGCTGCCTTGGCTCCTTCTACAAAATCTTTCTTCATAACCTTTACCTAAAGAAAAAAGAAACAGTATAAACTATTTCTCTTCTTTCTTCTTCTTAAACATTTCACTAAATACGCCAAGCGCATAAAAAAGTACACTAAAACATATTGATTG
>ERZ506742.600-NODE-600-length-11576-cov-5.38469_pt1 | contig 11576 bp, 11 predicted proteins | sample MGYA00512570_ERZ506742 | MGnify/ENA metagenome assembly ERZ506742 | reverse complement strand
CCGATGGAGCCTACAAAGCACCAGTATGACGTGGACACCGAGACTGTTGTGGGATTCCTCCGCGCACACGGACTGGACAAGGACTTCAAGGTGAACATCGAAGTGAACCACGCCACTCTCGCAGGTCACACCTTCGAGCACGAGCTGGCTGTGGCTGTGGACAACGGCATGCTCGGATCCATCGACGCCAACCGCGGCGACGCACAGAACGGATGGGACACCGACCAGTTCCCCATTGACAACTTCGAGCTTACACAGGCCATGATGCAGGTTATCCGCAACGGCGGACTCGGCAACGGCGGTTCAAACTTCGACGCCAAGCTGCGCCGCAACAGCACCGACCCCGAGGACATCTTCATCGCACACATCTCAGGCATGGACGCCATGGCACGCGCCCTGGAGAACGCTGCCGCCATCCTCACCGAGAGCGAGCTGCTCGCAATGCTCAAGGAGCGCTACGCCAGCTTCGACGAAGGCATGGGACGCAAGTTCGAGCAGGGCGAACTCACTCTCGAACAGCTCGTCAGCTACGCCAAGGAGAACGGCGAACCGCGCCAGACCAGCGGCAAGCAGGAGAAGTATGAAACCATCGTGGCTCTCTACGCCAAGTAAGCGAAAGCTCTTTTACGCCGAATAAGCGATAGCTCTCTGAGCCATAAACACAAAAAAAAGACTGTCATGTGAAGCATCTGATGCTCCGACATGACAGCCTTTACTGTATTTGTATGATAAAAAGTATATCGTATTACTTCATCATCTCGTTGAACTCCTCGAGAGTTACTTCCTTCTCGTTCAGAGTTACGGCAGCCTTGAGGGCAGCAGCGAGCTTGATGTCGATGGCACGCTCCACGAAGTTGTCAACAGCCTCGCGCTTCTTGAGAAGCTCGTTAGCATAGTTCTCAACATACTCATCAGGAACGTTGGTCATGCCATACTGAGCGAACTGCATGCGAGCCATCTCAACGGCAGCAGCCTTAACGTCAGCGTCCTCAATCTTGATGTTCTGAGCCTTAACGAGCTGCTCCTTGATGAGGTGCCACTTGAGCTGCTTGATGCTCTCATCGTAGTTCTTCTCTACGAAGTCCTCGCCCTTGTCCTTGTTGTTAAGGAGCATGATGCGCTTGAGGAGTGCGTCCGGCCATGTCAGATCGCCAACCTTGTCCTCGCAGTACTTGCGTACGTCGATCATGAACTTGTAGTCAGCGTTCTGCTCGAGCTGCGGCTTGAGAGTCTCGGCAATCTTGTTGCGGAATTCCTCTTCGCTCTTTACCTCGCCCTCGCCGAATACCTGGTCGTAGAGCTCCTGACCGAGCTCAGCCTTAGCGAAGCGCTGGATTTCAGTGATCTGATAGCTGAAGTCAGACTCGAGAGTCTTGGCAACCTCGCGGTCGATCTTGAGAAGTGAAGAGATCTCAGCCTCTCCCTCCGGATAAGCCTTGCGGGGGTTGAAGGTGATGATGTCACCAGGCTTGCAGCCCTTGAAGAGATCCTTCTGCTCGTCCACCTTGATGTATGAAGGCATCAGGACAGCGCCCTCAACGGTGATGCCGCCTTCCTTAGTGTTGCCCTCAGCGTCGAGCTCGCGGAGGTCGCCCTTGAGAAGGTCGTTCTTCTCTGCGTCATACTCCTCAGCCTTCTCGTACTTGCCGGCACGGCTCTGAAACATCTCCACCTGCTCGTCGATGAGCTTGTCATCAGCCTTGATGGTGTAGTGATCGATCTTGTTGCGGCCGTTGAGCTCAATCTTGAACTCAGGAGCAACAGCTACGTCGAACACGAATGTATAAGGAGCGGGCTTCTCGATGTCAGCCGGAGTCTCCTGCTTCTCAGAAGGCAGGGGCTCGCCGAGCATCTGGATGTTATTGTCCTGGATGTATTTGTAAAGCTGCTCGCCTACAAACTTGTTAACTGCGTCGTAACGTACAGATACGCCGAACTGACGCTTGATGAGCCCCATCGGGGCCTGACCCGGACGGAAACCGGGGATGTTTGCTCTTTTACGATAGTCCTTGAGTGTCTTCTCGACAGAGTCCTTGAAGTCTGCCTCTTCGACTGTGATGGTCAACAGACCATTCACTTTGTCGGGATTTTCGAATGAAATGTTCATTTTTAATGTAGTGTATTTATATATTATTTATTGTATTATTCGGCATTTTTGGCACGTAGCTGCAAAATTACACATTTTTAAATATCTATACGACATACTTATGATAAAAATACTCAGTTTTTTGCGATTTTAACAATTTAGGTCTGTCTAAGCGCTTTTTTCACAGCTGTTCAGAAATGACGATAATACGGCTGCAGCAACTCCCTATACGATTTAGGGAAATCCATACGTCGGTTTATGGTTTTTCCCTTGTTTGATAAGCGGGAATAAGCTATCTTTGCAGCAGAAAACTAACAATATAAGTAATAACCCTTAAAACCAATTTGGATTATGAAACGTACATTATTAGCAATCGTAGCGGCATTCTTAATGATGACATCCGCGTACGCACAGAGACTCGCCAACGTCCGCGCAGAAGCCACCTTGATAACTGACAAGATGGTGCTGGAATTGGGACTTTCAAAAGCACAGCGCAACGGTATACTCAACATCAATCTCAACTATCTCAACGGCATCCGCAGCTACCGCGACATCGACTCATACGGATGGGAATGCCGCAACAGGGAGCTGAGGAGAATGCTCACAGCCAGACAATGGCAGAGATTCAAGGAGGCATACTACTTCTATCGCCCGATAGAATGGCGTAACGACGTATACGTCCACAATATCTATCACAAGTATCCGAAGCACCACAAACACTACAAGAAGCATTACGACAAACACCACAAGCACTACGACAAGCACCACAAGCACTACGACAAACACCACAAGCACCACAAGCACCACAAGCACCACAAGCACTACGACAAGCGCAAGTATGGCAAGCGAGACAGATGGTGACTTTAAAATCAACGTTCGAACAATTGTATCAATTCTTCTTTGATAGTTAAAAAATGGAATTTTCTTGTCGTTTGCGTGATATTGTTGTACTTTTGTCGACGTAATGAAAAGAATATTGCTTACATTCATGGTCGGAACGGCGCTTGTGGCTTGCGCTCCGACTGAAGACGAGAAGGCTCAGCCGACGCTCGATAACATTGAAAAGTTGTATGCTGAGGGCAAGTATGCAGCGACGCTCGACTCTATAACGTCGCTGCGCGAACGCTTCCCGATGGCGGTGGAGGCACGTAAGAAGGCGCTGAAGATATGGCAGGACGCTTCGCTGAAGATGGCGCAGAAGGACGTGGCTGAGACTGACGTAAGACTGCAGGAGGCCATCCGCATGGCGGAAAACGAGACGGACAGACTGAAACGCGCATTGCTCGGAGCAAAGCGAGATTCGCTACAGGCACGTTATGAAGCGATGTGCGGAGTGGTAAGAATGATACGAATGAGGCAGAAACAGCAGTAAAAATCAGCCTTTTCTTGCTCATATCGAGAGAATTTCGTATTTTTGCGCCGAATTATGGATACAACTAAAACAGAGGAACAATTCAGAGCCGTGATGCAGGAGTGTCGTACGCTCTTCGAGAAGAAACTTCATGATTATGGAGCTTCGTGGCGCATATTGCGTCCGTCGTCCCTCACAGACCAACTTTTTATCAAGGCAAAGCGCATCCGCTCACTTGAAACGACGGGCACATCGCTCGTCGGAGAGGGTATACGCCCCGAATTTATCGCACTTATTAATTATGGTATAATCGGGCTGATACAGCTCGAGCATGGCTTCGTGGACACCGTGGACATCAATCCTGCACAGGCTATGGAGATGTATGACCGCCACGCCAAGGAATGCCTTGAACTGATGCTCCGCAAGAACCACGACTATAACGAGGCGTGGCGCGACATGCGTGTGAGCAGCTATACCGACTTCATACTCACCAAGATACAGCGTGTAAAGGAGATGGAAGATCTTCAGGAAGGCACGCTCGTCTCCGAAGGCATCGACTCCAACTACATGGACATCATCAATTATGCCTGCTTCGGAGCCATAAAGACCGTGGACGGTCAGTAAACCGAAAAACGTAAGGACATGAAGAAGCTGCGTATCATAATCGTGAATATATGCCGGCTCTTGCTCGCGCTGACGTTCATACTGTCAGGATACGTGAAGGCGGTCGACCCGCTTGGCACGCAATACAAGTTAGACGACTATCTGATTGCGATGTCGCTGTCTGACTATGTGCCGGACTTTGTTACGCTTGGCGGTGCCGTCGGGCTTGCCGCCCTCGAGTTTTCGCTCGGCATCTTCCTGCTCTTCTCAGTCCGTCGCCGCATTGTGCCGCGCCTGATATTGGCGATGATGGTGTTTATGACAGCGCTGACGGTATGGATTTACGCCGCCGACCCGGTGAAAGACTGCGGATGCTTCGGTGATGCCATAAAGCTTACCAATGGCGAGACGCTGGCGAAGAACATCGTGCTGCTCGTCTGTGCCATAGTTGTGGCAAGGTGGCGCAAGGACATGAAGAGACTCATATCGAAGAGCAACCAGTGGATAGTGCTGAACTATACGGTCATCTACATCGTGCTCACAAGCCTCTATTGCCTCTATGCCCTCCCCACATTCGACTTCCGTCCCTATCGTGTGGGCACGGACATAAAGAAAGGTATGGAGATACCGGAGGGAGCAGAACAACCGGAGTTTGTCACCACCTTCATCATGAAGAAGGACGGACAGACGAAGGAATTCACGCTTGAGAACTATCCCGACTCCACATGGGAGTTCGTCGACTCGAAGACCGTGCAGACAAAGGCAGGATATGAGCCGCCCATCCACGACTTCTCCATAACGCTCAACAGCACGGGAGAGGACATCACGGAGGCGGTGCTCAGTCATAAGGGCTACACCTTCCTGCTTATATCGCCGCATCTCGGCTATGCCGACGACTCTAACTTCGGCAACATAGACCAGATATACGAATATGCCACGGACTATAAGGTGCCCTTCTATTGCCTCACGGCAAGTACGGAGAAGGACATCCAGCGTTGGATAGACATGACGGGAGCCGAATATCCCTTCTGCACCACAGACGAACGTACGCTCAAGACCGTCATAAGAAGCAATCCGGGACTGCTCCTCCTCAAGGACGGAGTGATAATAGGAAAGTGGAGCCACAACCAGCTGCCCACCACCGACGAACTGACCGCACCACTCGGCAAGCTTGAGATAGGGCAGATGCCGAAGGACAATACAGCGTCACGCATACTGAAGGTGCTCATGACCTTCGTGCTGCCGCTGCTCTTGCTGACCATAGCCGACAGAATGTGGGCATGGAGCAAGTGGGTAAGAAACAAGGAAAAGTCAAACAAATTATATCAATTCTTTAAAAACAATAGGAAAATGAGAAAGAAAATTGTAGCAGGTAACTGGAAAATGAATCTTAACCTGCAGGAGGGTGTAGCACTTGCAAAGGAAATCAACGAGGCTCTCGCAGCTGAGAAGCCCAACTGTGACGTTGTAATCTGCACACCGTTCGTTCACCTCGCTTCAGTAGCTCAGGTGCTCGACGCTTCAGTAGTAGGTCTTGGTGCTGAGAACTGCGCCAATAAGGAGAAGGGTGCTTACACAGGCGAGGTTTCTGCCTCTATGGTAAAGAGCACAGGTGCACAGTATGTTATCCTCGGTCACTCAGAGCGTCGCCAGTACTACGGCGAGACAGCTGAGATCCTGAAGGAGAAGGTAGACCTCGCTCTTGCTAACGGTCTGAAGGTTATCTTCTGCTGCGGCGAGACTCTCGAGGAGCGTGAGGCTGAGAAGCAGAACGAGGTAGTGAAGGCTGAGCTCGTTGGCTCTGTATTCCACCTTGACGCTGAGGCTTGGAAGAACATCATCATCGCTTACGAGCCGATCTGGGCTATCGGTACTGGCAAGACTGCCACATCTGATCAGGCTGAGGAAATGCTCGCATACATCCGCTCTATCGTTGCTGAGAAGTACGGCAAGGAGGCTGCTGAGGAGACATCTATCCTCTACGGTGGCAGCTGCAAGGCAAGCAACGCTCCTGAGCTCTTCTCTAAGCCCAACATCGACGGTGGCTTGATCGGTGGCGCTTCTCTGAAGTGCGCTGACTTCAAGGGCATCATCGACGCTTGGAAGAAGTAATCAGCGAAGAGGGATGAACATATCATCACTTCATTGAATTTAACAAAAACAGTGGGACAGCGGACACGGATTCCGTCGTCCCACTGATTTTCCGTTTATTAAGCACGATATGAAAACCAACATCAGACGCATCTTCTACACTCTGGCATTAGCACTCTGCATCACGACTACAGCCGGAGCGCAATCGTTCACCCAGCATCTGCAGGAAAAGAAGCAGGCGAAGGGAAGCGTAACCGTGACACAGAGCAAAGAGATAGAAGACCTTGTGAATAAGGCTGACGTCAGCGCGGCGAAGCAGGAGCAGCAGCCCGTGACGAAGAAACCGACAGAGCATGCCGACTCCTCAAAGACTCGTCATGAGGCACAGACACCTCATAAGAACGAAACTCTTAAGCACGAGCCAGACTCTGCCAAGCATCATGACGCCGAATCTGCCAAGCATAACGATGCCAAGGAGAAGCATGAAGCACAGCCTCCTAAGGAGAAGCATGAGCAGACGCAGCCCGAAACGAAGACCGAGGAGCCTTACGTAGACACAAGCAAGAAGGTGATGAGACGCTCGTATAAGGTGAACGGTTACCGTGTGCAGGTGTTTGCCGGCGGCAATTCAAGGGCTGACAAGCTGAAAGCGCAGAAGGCGGGCTACGCCGTAAAGCGTGCCATGCCGGACCAGCCGGTGTACGTGCATTTCTATTCTCCGCGATGGATTTGCCGTGTAGGCAACTACCGCTCATACCAAGAGGCCAACCGCGTGCTCTCGCTGGTGAAGAAACTCGGATATAGACAGGCGTGCATCGTCAGCGGAAAAATAAACGTAGCGTATTAAACCCTACGGGAATTAGGAGTTAGGAATTAGGAGTTTTGAATTTTGAATTGTTGCGGCATGCGCCGCAATTAGGAATTTATCAATTTTGAATTGATAGATAATTCAAAACTCATAAATTCAAAATCGCAGGCGTAGCCGAGAATAACTCATAATTCAAAACTCAAAATTCAAAAATCTTAAAGGCGTAGCCGAGAATAATTCAAAATTCATAATTAAAAACTCAAAACTCAAAATATGGATAATCCGGAATACAGAGAAGGTCTGGACGACCTTGCATCACACTATAAGAGCATTCTCACGCTGCTTGGAGAAGACGTGGAACGCGAAGGACTTGTGAAGACACCGATGCGTGTGGCTAAGGCCATGCAGGTACTCACACGCGGATATACGCAGGACCCTAAAAAGGTATTGACGGACGCACTCTTCAAGGAAGACTACAATCAGATGGTGGTGGTGAAGGACATCGACCTCTTCTCGCTTTGCGAGCATCACATGCTGCCCTTCTATGGCAAGGCACACGTGGCTTACATCCCCAACGGATACATCACCGGACTAAGCAAGATAGCCCGTGTTGTTGACATTTTCTCGCACCGTCTGCAAGTGCAGGAGCGCCTTACGCAGCAGATTCGCGAGTGCATTGAGGAGACACTTCATCCGCTTGGCGTCATGGTTGTGATAGAGGCAAAGCACATGTGCATGCAGATGCGCGGCGTGGAGAAGCAGAACTCCATAACCGTTACGTCCGACTTCTGTGGCGCTTTCGAGCAGGCCAAGACAAGACAGGAGTTTATGGAGCTGGTCAATTCAAACTCGCATAAATTCTAAAAAAAACTTGACTTCCACAGGCAAGATATACGTTGATCGTGCATTTAATGTATAGATTAACAACTAAAAAATAAACAAAGAACAATGAAAAATCTCAAGACTATTCTATTGTCTGTATTCGGAATGATGGCCATCGCCATCTCCTTCACATCGTGCAACACTGACTCGACGGACTATTCCATCGACGTTCAGACCCAGAAGCAGTATCAGTCGACTATGGCTAATATGTATTCTGGTAAGATGCGCGTCTATTATGCCGACGCTCAGAAGCAGCAGTACGTGAAGTACGACTCTGTTCAGACACGCTGGACCGTGCGTACTGACTCTACGCTGACCGTGTCTGACTTCCCCGTAAGCGTGCTCGACTCATGCATTAACCTTAATACTCCTTACGCTGGATCAAACAATCAGGAGGTTCAGAAGCTCCGCAGCCTTAAGGAGGCAATCGGTAAGCTGGACACAAAGCTTGACCTCAAGTGCTACTATTATGTGCCCACAACGTCATTCGTGACCAGTTCAGCCATCTCGTTCTTCGTCAATCCGATCTACTTCAAGCAGACTCTCGAGTATGACGGTGGCAAGCACGACGTCTACTTCGTGTTCCTTACCAACAATTTCGGAGGCAACTACAACTACACGACACGCACCTTCGAGTTCAACATGTACCTCAACTCGATTACGTTCGACAAGGCTCCGGTTGACTTCAACAATCAGGTGTCAAAACAGTTCTTCCGCAATCTCTTATTCACCTGTCTTTCTAAGTAATTATGAAGTTTATCTCATGGAATGTCAACGGACTGCGCGCTTGCGTGCAGAAGGGCTTTGAGGAGTCTTTCCGTACGCTTGATGCCGACTTCTTCTGCCTTCAGGAGACGAAGATGCAGGCGGGACAGTTAGACCTTCAGTTTGAAGGCTACAGCTCATACTGGAACTATGCCGACAAGAAAGGCTATTCAGGAACTGCCATCTATACGCGTCTCAAGCCGTTGTCGGTCAGCTATGGCATAGGAGAAGAGAAGGACGAACACAACCATGAGGGCCGTGTCATCACGTTGGAGATGGACGATTTCTTCCTCGTAACGTGCTATACACCCAACTCGCAGGACGGTCTGCGCCGTCTGGACTACCGCATGACATGGGAGGACGACTTCCTTGCGTACATCAAGACGCTTGACGCCCGCAAGCCAGTCATTCTCTGTGGCGACCTTAATGTGGCGCACGAGGAGATTGACCTGAAGAATCCGAAGACCAATCGCAAGAACGCCGGATTCACGGACGAGGAGCGTGCGAAGATGACAAGGTTTCTTTCGGAGGGATTTGTCGATACGTTCAGAACGCTTCACCCCGACGATCCTACCTATTCGTGGTGGTCTTACCGATTCAAGGCACGCGAGAAGAACGCTGGATGGCGCATCGATTACTTCATCGTATCGGAGCGACTGATGAGCCGTGTGACTGCAGCATCCATACATAACGAGGTGTTCGGCAGCGACCATTGCCCCGTGGAGTTGGTCATCGAATAGGCTTTCATAACCTTATAGATAATCTCTTATGACCTTATCAATGGTCTTTTATGGCCTTATAAGGGAATAACAAAAAAAATCCGCAACGCCATTCTGTTAGCGTTGCGGATTTTTTTTGTAACGACAGTTAGAACTTTACGATTCTTCCGCCGTCCTCTGTTTCCTCTATGCTTACCTTTACGGCATCCTCAGGAAGCAGGTCTTCTATGAGTTCGGGCCACTCAAGGAAGCAGATACTGCCACCATAGAAGTAGTCTTCATAGCCCATATCGTACACTTCTTCCAGTTTCTTGATGCGATAGAAGTCGAAGTGGTAGATGGTATCGCCTGTCTTCTGGCTTGTATATTCGTTTACGATGGCGAAAGTGGGTGACGTTATCACGTCCTCCACGCCCATTTCCTCACATATAGCCTTGATGAAGGTGGTCTTTCCGGCTCCCATCTTGCCATAGAAAGCAAATACCTTGCCGTTGCCCATATTGGCAATGAACTGCTTGGCAGCCTCGTTTATGTCTGCCAGGGAATTGATTCTGATTTCCATAAATATATGTATTATCCGTTTACGGTTTTATTGTTGTTGTCGTTTTACTTCTTTCTCGGGCTCAGCGTTATCAGCGGAATGAGCATCTCTTCCATCGAAATGCCACCGTGCTGGAACGTGTCGCGATAGTAAGATACGTAGTAATTGTAGTTGTTGGGGTAAGCGAAGAACGTGTTGCCCGTAGCGAAGACGTACGAAGTGGAGATGTTCGGTGCTGGCAACTGAGCTTCTTGCGGATTCTTTATAACGAACACTTCCTTCGATTGGCAGTTCAGATTCTTGCCGAGCTTATACCTCAGGTTGGTGTTGGTGTTGCGGTCACCCACTATCTTCACCGGCTTCGAGGCGCGAATACTGCCGTGGTCGGTGGTGAGAATAATCTTGCAATCGCGCTGTGAGAGCGCTTTCAGAAGGTCAGCCATCACCGAATGGCGGAACCAAGAGAGTGTGATGCTGCGGTAAGCCGACTCGTTGTTGGCAAGTTCGCGCACCATCTTCGATTCTGTTCGGGCGTGCGAAAGCATGTCAATGAAGTTGACCACCACCACATTAAGGTCGTTCTTCATCAGATCGCTGAGACGTTCGAGCAGCTTGTCGGCACCGACCGAATCGTTGATCTTGTGGTAAGAGAACGTATCGTGGCGACGGAACCTCTCTATCTGCTTCTTCAGCAGCGGCTCCTCGTTGATGTTCTTGCTCTCGTCCTCGTCCTCGTCAATCCATAGTTCGGGGAACATCTTCTCTATCTGCTTCGGCATAAGACCGGAGAAGATGGCGTTGCGGGCGTACTGTGTGGCTGTAGGCAGGATGCTCATATACATGTCTTCCTCAATGTCAAACATGTCGCCGATTTCCTGTGCCAATAGTTTCCACTGGTCGTAGCGGAAGTTGTCGATTACGATGACGAACACCTTGTCGCCGCCGTTAATGGTGGGGAACACTTTGTTCTTGAATATATCCGGGCTCATGAGCGGACGGTCAGTCTGTCCGGGAGCCACCCAACTGAGATAGTTGTTCTTGATGAACTTGGCGAAAGCGTTGTTTGCCTCCTCCTTCTGCATCTGCAGCATCTCCGTCATGCCCGAGTCTGTGTCAGAAAGCTCAAGCTCCCAATGCACAAGACGACGGTAAACGTCCTTCCATTCATCCACGGTTCGGCTGTCACCAATCTGCATTGTAATGTTCTGGAAGTTCTGCTGATATCCTGTCTGCGTCACTTCCGTGACTATCTGACGCTGGTGTATGTTCTTCTTCAGGGTCAGCAATATCTGGCTTGGATTGACAGGCTTGATGAGATAGTCGGCTATCTTCGAACCTATGGCTTGGTCCATGATGTTCTCCTCCTCACTCTTTGTCACCATGACAACGGGTGTGGCGGGCTGTATGTCCTTTATCACTTGCAGCGTTTCCAGTCCGGTCAGACCCGGCATCATCTCGTCCAGCAAGATGAGGTCGAAGGTTTGCTGTCGGCATTCCTCTATGGCGTCCGTGCCGTTGCTGACCGTAGTGACATCGTAGCCTTTCTTCTCAAGAAATATGATATGGGCTTTAAGGAGTTCAATCTCGTCATCCACCCATAATAAGTGTCCTGTGCTCATTGTCAATTTCCTTTATTTGATGATGTATTATGTTGCTAATAATCCGTCCGACTCATTGCTTAGAATCCGTCCAACTCATAGTATTCGTCGTCGAAATCTGTGCTGTTGTTC
>ERZ506742.566-NODE-566-length-12092-cov-6.09712_pt1 | contig 12092 bp, 8 predicted proteins | sample MGYA00512570_ERZ506742 | MGnify/ENA metagenome assembly ERZ506742 | reverse complement strand
TCTTTTAAAATTGAAAAGAAAAGAATTGAATCTGTCTGTCAAACAAGTTGTAGATTCTCTAAAGAGCTATAATATTTCAATATCAGAAAAAACTTTATATGGTTGGGAAAACAATTATAGACAACCAGACGCAGACACATTTCTAATTCTATGCGCCATTTATCAAATTTCTAATGTATTAGATTATTTCTTAAATGAACAAACCAAAGATTATTCAACAAAAGAATCTATTCTAATAAAAAAATACCGCCAACTTACTGCAGAACAGCAAGGAGCGGTAGAGAATAATATCGACTATTTTATTCAAGTAAATAAAAAAGATGAAACAACGGAAAACGGCGAAGACCCGTTCGAAAACAAGGTCGGGTAATATTCATTGATTTCAGTTCTAATCGTCACATTGACGATTAAATAAATATTATAGTCCCGGGGAGAGTGTTTAGTGATGAAAAAAATTTTATTCGCAATACTTATGATTTTAATAATTTCTATTACAGCTGGATGCGGTTCTAATGACACAAAAAACGCTGATCAAAATAAACCGAACGTATCCCAATTAACGAACAATTCGGAAGAAAAAATTAAAGTAACAAAAATAGCTTCTAATTCTAATCTTATCGCTAAAGCAATGAATATAGACAATGAAAAAGCAGTGGAAATTGACGGTATTTTATCTGCCATAGGGCTTGAAAAAATCACTTCTATGTACAAAATGACAGATACCGCTTATCAAATAACTGCTCCACCATTATCAAATCAAAAAGTAGATGTTATTTTAGTTATGTACGTTAAACCCAATAATTCTATTGATAAAATTGTATTCAGAAATAACAAGTTATATGAATCCGGCAATATTTTAAACACTCTCACTGGTACTATTTTATCTGACAACGAACGAAATATTGCAATGAGAGAAGCTGAAAGAGCAGTAAAATCTATTTTAAAAGACCCTACTTCTGCAAAGTTCAGCGGCAATTATTGGGTAACCAAAAATAATAATATTATTCGTGTTGTTGGTACAGTATATGCAACGAATAGTTTGAACGCTATCGTTTTAAGTAAATTTTTTGTAGATATGGACAGTAAATATAAAGTAATTGATGTAAAAGCAGAAGCATTGTAAAAAACAAAATATTTTAATAGAAAAAAGGTTTCTACTTTGTTAGTAGATATTAGCAAGATATATTATAATTTCTAAATAATGTTAATAAATCATATAAACTAATATATTTTTCATACGAAATAATATTTACAATAATAAAACATTGGGGATATTTCATGTCAAAAATTACTTATACTTTCTCTGATTCCGTTTCCGCCTCTGTTTATAGCCATGATTCTAACTTTAATAAACTTCCTTCAAAATTCTTATATATTATTACTATTATTTTTTTATCATTATCAGTTGTTTCATTAATAATTACGATACACTATTGTCAAAATACAAAGATAGAACATTCAGAACTTATCCTTACTATTTTAATGGGTATTTTTAATTCTTTGATGACCTTAATTTCAATAATATTTATATATTATAATTTTACGCAAAAAACTTCTATCAAAGATTTGTATGAATTACTTCTAAAAATAGAACGTTTCGCCTTTGACTATAGACATATAGAATATAGAAAATCAAATAATATCCTTAATATTACTGAAAAATTACCATATTATAAAAATCCATATTTAAGCTTACGTTCTTATTTTGCACAATATTCTAGCGGGTTTTATAATCTTCAATACAATAAGTCATTTCTAACCAAATTACTTATTTTCGATATTATGGTAAGTATTCTATCTATAATTATCTTATTTCTTGCCTTTATGATAATTGATATTACTAATAGTATTTTAGGATTTACAATGTTTGGTGTCGGTCTTTTATTGTTTTTAAATTGCTACATGGCCAATGGAGTTGTTAAAAACTACAACGTTGCGGAAATTTTTCCTGATCCTGATGATTTGTTAGATCCAACAAAAGAATTGACCCCTGAATTTTATCAAACGTATTATATAGATAAAAATCTACCGCTAATTTTTTTTCATGTTTGCACTGCAATATTAATTAATCCTTATAAAGATATACCTAAGCATATACAAAATACAAACAAAAATAAATTCATTTCAATAATGACCTTATTGCCATTTAATATATCTCATATAAGTATTGATTATGAGTTAAGCAATAAATCTATTAAAACCAGTTCTGTATATATAGACTCAAAAAAAAGAAATTATAAAAATTCTTTTTATTACTATTATTTTCTTACTAATCATCAGTTAACAGATTCTTTTGAAAGCTATGGCAAATCTGGTAAAAAAGACATTATTACTATGCATTTATTTAATAATCAAATTGATAAAACAGCAAGCCTATATTTTGAATATTCAAATGAAATGTCAAGCCAAAACCATTATTATTATGCACCAACTTATGATTTTCGTTATATAAGAAATGATTCAGAAACTCCCTTAGATTTTCAATATGAGTTACTGGAATAAAAATAGCCGCCCGGTGTTGGCGCACCGAACGGCTGTGTAATAACCCCACCTCGCAAAAAGTAAGGCTGATTACGCTAATATTATAACATATTGCAACCAGCCTTTACTACTTTATACACAATTTTAAAGAAAGGCTGGTTTTTTATATGAAAAAAAGACGTTCAAACGGTGAAGGCGGTCTATCATGGGACAAGGAACGCCAAAAATGGTGCGGTACACTGCGCGATACTAACGGTAAACCGCATAAATTCAGGCATGTTGATAAAGTAGAAGTAATCAACTGGCTCAATAAAATGCGCCTTGTATACAGCAGTTTAAATCCGCTCTACAGCTATGATACTACTTTGCAGGATTTTGCCTTTGCCTTCATAAAAAATAAGGCTGCCAATCCTAAAATAGCTGAAAGCACTGTTAATTATTATACCTACCTGGCTTCAAAGCTTTATCCGCTGGCAAACGAAGTGATGAATAAAATCACGCCTGAAGATATCAATGCCTTTATTGCAGAAGCTGATCTATCAGCTTCCAATAAATCAAAGGTATATAAATTCTTAAAAATCCTATTTGGAGCTGCAAGGAAAAATAACCTTATTCTTGAAAATCCTATGGATATAGCCATTGTTCCGGAGTATGAACCGGAATACGATGAACCGTTTACACCGGAAGAAATAAAACTTATTATCACTAAATTAAAAAACACGCCTAAATTTTTACGCTATTATGCCCTCTGTTCACTTGAAAGTGTTATAGGCGCACGTATAGGTGAAATTTTGGGAATCGAGCGCAGTACATTAAACTTTGAAAAAAATTACTGCAAAATAAAAGATGCAGTAAAAGCTGATATAAACGGCCGAACCTATGTGGGAAAAACAAAAACCAAAGCTTCTGTTAGAATACAATATTTTGATGCCGGTATAGGTAAAATCCTGCAAGACTACCTGGCAGCGTGCAATGTAGATAGTAAATATTTATTCTGCACAGCCAACGGAACGCCTATCAGCGTTCGGAACATGCAAAGAGCATGGAAGATGATTTTAAAGCACGCTAACGTGCGTTACCGTAGCTTTCACTACCTGCGCCACAGCTTTATAACAGAAATGTTTATTCAAGGCTATGCCGCAGCAGACATTGCCGCTGTAGTAGGTCACAGCCGTTTAGAAACAACCAACAAATATGCCCTGCGCCGGCAGGACAAAGTTTTAGAGATTGCCAAAACAGCCGCCAACATTTATAATATTGCTTAGAAAGAAAGCACCGTTTTGATAAACGGTGCTTCTGTAATTATGGGGAACAGTTGGGGAACTTATACCCCAAAATACTGTCTTTTTAGCCAAAATTTAGGTATTACCACGATTAGACAACAGATCACATAAAATACCTTAATCGCTGTATTTATGCGCTTACAGGGCATTTTTTACGCAAGATTTTATTTTAAAACCCTTGCCTACGAATCAAAAGGTCGCAGGTTCGAATCCTGCCGGGGCCACCAGAAATTAAAGCTCACTTCTTGCGAAGTGAGCTTTTTTGTTTGCCTATTTATTTTACAAAGGCCGCAGCGGGATCGTAAAGCTGAAAGTACTGCCTGCCCCTAAGGTACTGACAGCGCTTACTGTTCCTCCATGACTTTCGACCATCCATTTCACCATCGCCAGCCCTAAACCGGTACCGCTGTCGTCACCACTGCTGCGGGCGGTATTGACTCTGTAAAAACGTTTCCAGATTTTTGGCAGCTCGGCTGCGCTGATCCCAATGCCATCATCGCGAACAGTACCGACCGCATTTTTACCGTCACTCTTTAAAGTAAGCCAGATCTGCCCCTGCTGCCTGCCATACTTTACCGCATTAGTCAGCAGGTTAAGCCAGATACGCATCATCAGAGTCTGATCAGCTTTAACTAAGATTCCCGGTTCGATCTCTGCCGTCAGCGTGACCGCTTTGGATTCTGCCAGCCCCTGGGCTTCCTCTGCCACCATCTCGGTCAGTTCGCTTAAATCAAATTCTTCCAAATGCAGGCTTTCTTTATGCCTGTCCGCCCGAGACAGCTGCAACAGCTGATTGACCAGCTTCGACATTTTCCCGGCCTGCTGCAGCACTCCCTGCAGTGCCTGCTGCTTGCTTTCCAGATCAGGCGACTGTAAACCACATTCAGCCTGCGCGATGATCACCGAGGTCGGTGTTCGCAATTCGTGGGAAGCATCGTCGGTAAACTGTCGCTCGGCTTCAAAAGCATCCTCAAGTCTGGCAAACATCCCGTCAAAGGTTTTCGCCAGCGTATCGATCTCATCATCAGCGCCTTCCAGTTCGATCCTTTTGGACAGATCACTGCCGCTGCTGATCTGCGCGGCTGCTTCCGTGATCCGTGTTACCGGACGAAAAGCCTTTTTAGTGATCCAGTAGCCGCCCAGGGCAGCCAGTAGGATCAGCAGCGGAAAAAACAATGCGCACTGCCGCAAAATCTTATCCCGTTCCGCATATGCAGAACTAAGCGGTACCGTTCCACGTACCCAGTAAAAATTATCAGCATGACGCGGTTTAAAATAAAAGTCATATACAAACCAGTTTTGCTGGTCACTTCCGGCCTTCTGCAGCAGCTCGTCTGCAAAGGGTGTTTCCGGCAGACCGCTGGCCACAAGGCCCGTGATCATCTGACCATTCTCGTGATATACAGCAAGCCTGACCCCGTCCTTTAAAAAATCCAGTTTCTCCAGACGCAGACGGCCATTGCTGTCGATCTTCAGTTCTTCGGCAAAATCATATACCTCTTCTTCCAGCTTGTTCTGTACACCCAACAGCAACACCTTGTCTGTTGCCAGCAAAACAGCCGTAAAAATAGCACTCAAAATTATCACGATCAACCCTGTATACCACAGGGTTATTTTCATTTTAACAGACAGCTTTTTCATAAAGTCTCCTTCAGCACATAGCCGGCGCCGCGCACTGTCTGGATAAGTTTTTTCTCAAACCCGTCATCTACTTTTTTCCGCAGATAGCGGATATATACGTCGACTACATTGGAACCGCCCTCAAAATCATAGTCCCAAACATGGTTTTCGATTGTTTCGCGTGCTAAGACTACGCCCTGATTGCGCAGCAAATACTCCAGAACAGCAAATTCTTTAGCGGAAAGCTGCAATTCGCGCCCGTCTCTGCTGACGCGGCGGCTGTTCAGATCCATTTCCAGACCACCGCACTGCAGCACGTTCGACACCTGTCCATTGCTGCGGCGCAGCAGCACCCGTAAACGCGCCACCAACTCGTCAAAAGCAAATGGTTTGACTAAATAATCATCAGCCCCCAGATCAAGACCGGCGACGCGGTCTTCAACACTGCCCCGCGCCGTCAGCAGCAATACCGGCGTTTTATCGCCGGCAGCACGCATTTTTTTCAGTACCGACAGCCCATCGACTCCGGGCAGCATAATATCTAAAATAACGGCATCATAGGCTGTAAGCTGTAAATAATCAAGAGCTTCCAGACCATCGCCGCAGGCATCGACGCTGTAACCGCTTCCCTGCAGCTGCTTTTTCAGCACCTCACGCAGGTCAGGCTCATCTTCCACAAATAAAAGTCTCATAGCCGCAACCTCCTCAATTATTTTTATTATAGCACAAGCCTAAGGCTGTTTCCCTGCCAACAGTCAAATACTGCACAGCGCCCGGCCAGCCGCCTTTTTAAAATACAGGCTCCAACATATCAGCAGCAGGCCGCAGCCGATCATGATCGACTCTATCCTGACAAGATCGCTCAGCGGTCCGAAGCCAAGAATAGCAATCGGCATCATCCCCTGCGAAACAAACTGCAGCAATGCAAAAACACGCCCCATATAACCCTTTTCCGTATTAGTCTGGATCAAAACTGTCTCAGACGCTATCAGTACCGGTACAAACATCCCGCAGATGCAATCAAAGATCAGATACACCCAAAAGACCCGCGACAGTCCCATCAGCGCAAAGGTGCAGCCAAACACTGCCAACGAGACCGCTATCATCGTAATCTTGTTTTTGAACTCGCCTTTCCAGGCGACAAACGCGCCGCCCAAAAGAGCGCCCAGCGACCACAGCATTTCATTGGCCGTCAGTTTCCAAACTTCACTGCCGAAGCTCCTTACTACCATCAGCGGTGACAAAAACGCCGCCGGAGTGATCAGAACAAAAGTTACCGCATAGCAGACCAGCATTACTCTTAACAGCGGCTGTGACCAGGTGTAACGTACACCTTCCCTCAGTTCCTTCAGTACCGAACTATCAGATCTGTCCGCTGCTCTTGTTACTATTTTCAGCCTGAACATGATGGCAATGGCAATAACTGCCGTCAGCAGATCTACTAAAAAAGTCCACTGCATCCCAAACATACCCAAAATAGCGCCGCCGGCTGCCGGAGAAAGCAACAGCAGCACATTATTCGCCATCTGGTTGATACCGTTGATCCGGAGCAGATGCTCCCGCGGCACAATCTCCGGATAGAGCGCGTTGACTGCCGGAGCCTGAAACCCGCCGCCGACAGAACGCAGACAGGCGATAAAGATCAAAAAGCTTAAATTTGCAAAACCATAATGAAAAGCCACAAAAGCCAGAAGTGTCGCCAAAGCAGTAAAACCGTCCGCCAGCATGATGATCGTTTTTTTATTATATCTGTCCGCAAATACTCCCGCCCACAATGAAACCAGCACCTGAGGAATCAGCGTTGCCAGCGTCGACAGCGTTATCCAGAATCCGGACTCAGTCGTTACGGTAATATACCAGACGATCGAAAAGCCCACTACTGACGAACCGAACATCGACAGATTCTGGCTGATCAGGAATAAGGCGATCTGTTTTTTCCAGTTTTTATTTTCTTTCATAAAAAGACCTTGTCTTTCCTATTTTTCAATAAGCCTTCTACTAGAATTTTACAATAAAAAAGCAAATTAACGAATAAGTTTTTAAAATAAATTTTTATTAAATTTTCTTTTAATCTTCTTTTAATCTTTCCGCGTTATAATAAAGACAAAGAAAACGCCGAATAAAGAAAACGGCGCAAGGAGGTAAAAAACATGACTAGAAAAATCCTGGCGATCATCGCCGCCGCAATCTGTACATTAGCAATCACAGCAACCGCTTTTGCCGCTGAGTTCATCAACGCCGATCAGGCACGCAGCATCGCTGCACAATGGGTACCTGCCGGCAGCACTCATCTGATAACTAAAGACGAAAGCCACAAATACGCAGCTTATTACGAAGTAAAATTCTACGACAACGCTACCAACACCGAATATGAAGTTGAAGTGCTCAAAAACGGCGGCGCTGTAAAAGAATTCAAAATGGATGCCCAAACAGTTCTCGGCAGCCCCAGAGTAGTACTATCTGCCGCTGATGTCCAGGACCTCGTTCGCAAAGAATTCCCCAACGCAACCTTCACTAAAGTAAAACTTGACAGCGACGACGGCCTTTATGAATATGAGTTGAAATTCTATACACCCGAATTACGCGGCGAAATGAAATTCAACCCTGAAAACGGCGCTCTGATGGAAAAAGAACTTAAATACCAAGTTCGCTGAGCCATCCCCCCAAAATGCACTGTAAATGTGCCGATTGCTCACGCAACAAAGCCACTGCCGCACTGTGATAAGTGTGACAGTGGCTTTGTCTTTTTTATTATTAAGAAATCAAAAATGATAAGCCAAGTCAAGCCGGGCCCCGATCTCCCGTCCACCATTAGACCAGTCCCCGCTAAGGCTGCCGCCAGCCGACCATTTTCGGCTGAAATCATGCCTGACATAAGCCGCCGCCACAAAATGGTTCCTGCCCTCTCCCCAACTGCGTACCGGCAGCAGGGACCCGCATTCATCTTCAGCAAAGCAGACTTCCATAAGCTGCCGCTCGCCAGTCAGGATACGCTTATAACCCAGGCGAATGCCATAACCGCCCGTACCCTCACTGCGGTCAAAGGATAAGCCCAGCTCCCCTTCGGCATAATTATCACTATAACTGCCAAAACTGCGGTCAAAAACACCTGCACCATGCTCTCTAAAGGCCTTCTGCCTATAATGGGTAAAATTGATCCTGGCATAAGGACTGACATGCCACAATTCTTCCGGCTTTCCATAATCCAGATCATAGGCATACTCAACGCCTATCCCCAACGTTTTACTGTCATAGCCGCTTTCAGCGGTCTGCCCCAGTACCGGCAGATACGCGGTACCCTTATTGGCCTGTAAACCATAGCTGACAAAGCCTGTTATACTGCCGGGTTTGTTTTTATTTCCAGCATATAAGCCCAATGAATAACTGTCATATTCGCCACTTCCCGCAGCTCCGCTGACAGTATTGCTGCCGTAATCAAACAACAGACCATAATATCCATGTTCATCGGAAAGAAAATCCTTGCCAATGGTCAAATTATAGCCGTGCCCATTTACGCCGCCAATGCGTCCCCAGCGCTTGTTATTCAGCATCCACAATCCGTCCTGCCGCGCCAATGCCGGCTGCTCATATACCGCTCTCATTACAGAGCCGTTTTTCATGGCATCATGGGCCAGATCCAGCAGCATCCCATTTTCTATTTGCGAAAAAGCGGCTGCAGCATTAGTTTTATCCAGGGCATACAGCCTGTACATCTGTTTTTGCCGGTCACTATCCAGCGAAAAATACATATTATTCAAAGCAGCAAAGGTAGCGCTGTTGCCGCCGGTATTATTACTGACAAAAGTAGTAAGCTTGCCCTCTTTATTATCGACTACTATTTGGGCATCCAGCATCCCGGAAAACTCCTGTTCTGTACTGCTCCCTGAAACTATGCTATTCGCAGTAATAAATATGCCGCTGACTTCGGGGGCAGCACTATTAGCCGCTTTAACCTCCATCCGGTCGATATGGGCATCGCCGTCTACATTAAGACAATTATATTTTTTACCGTCTGTATTGAGCAATATCGTACCACTGCCGTTGAAGCCGCCCCTAACTTGCATATTTTCGATGCTTCCATAACTGCCGGCCTGCACTCTGCCATCGTTATACAAGCTGCCATTGACCGTGCCTTTGCCTGTAATCGTACCACTGCCTGTACTATAAGCATCGCCGGCCACAGAACCGTCTATTTGCAGCGTGCCCTGTACTGCGATAGAACTGCCCTGATAGGTATTGCTGCCGGTCAGATTCAGAATACCCTCCCCCTGTTTTATCAGCCCGGCGTGCAATCCTACCAGTTCGGTGTCTGCAATTTGCTTGTTGAAATCTGTGATATATCGCTCAACCATATAACTGTTGTTGTCTTTAACACCTTCGGGATTTTTCAGCCAGTTGGTTTGATAGTACAGCCAGCGATCGTACAGATCTTTGACATCGCTGTCAGCTCCTGTTGAATCAGCAGATTTTCCTGAACCGAGCGGATCAGCGGCAATATAACCTGCGCGTATTTCTTTGATATCATTACTCCAGACAGAATCATAGCCCTGAGTATTCACGCTGTATAAGGCCTGCTTTTCAGCTTTTCCACGTACCGTATAAGCATCGCTGATATCGCCGGCACTCAGCCGCCTGACATTGATCGCCCCAAGTCCTCCAACAGCTTTCCCGGCATCAACTATGCCCTGTCCGAACAGTGCCTCCACCGGTACATCTTTAAAAACATCAATTTCCACATTTGCATCCAGTTCACTGTGCAGCTTTTTTTTACCATCTGTTTTATCATCTGATAATTTTATACCATAAAATCCCCAAAAAAGATCTTCGTTTTTTTTGTAGGCTGTATCTAATGCTTCAGCAATATCCGGCGCGGCTCCACCAGGAGGAACAAAAATATTTATTTTGAGCTCTGACTTATTATCTCCTTCTCCTGGATCCTCCTGTACATTTATGAAAAAACCATCCGTCACCACAATCTGATTATTTGCCGTGCTCAACAGCACATCCCCTATCTGTTTGCCGCCAAGATAGGGAAACGCCTGCTGGACTAAAGCTCCCACACCTGTTACCAGCGGAGCGGCCTGAGACGTACCATACCTAATCACATCCATTTGACCAGCAGCCGCAAAGTCAGCATTAGCGGAAACAATCGCAACACCCGGTGCGTTTAAAACACAGTCCTCTCTATATTGAGCCAGATCAGAGAAAATTGCGATAGCGTTGCAGTCTGCGTCAAAACCGCCCGTCTTATTACGGTGCAGCGCCGCAGCATCGCCTGCGGTAACAGTAATAAAATTGTTGCTCAGGCTTCGGTCAAAAACAGGGCTGGTATTTTCTATACTCGCCATAGTGTGACCGTTGTTGCCAGCAGCCCATACTAAAAGCTTATCATGGGCAACCGCTTCTCTGAACTGTATGGTATTATTATAAAGATAATCCTGCCATTCCGGGTTGCCTGTAGGAGTAAGAACGCCACTCTGCACCAGCTCATAAGCCTGATTATCATCGATGTTCGTCAAATAGCACCCAGTTCCCCAGGAATTATTGATAACCTTGATTTCCGGATGCTGCACATAATAAACATAAAGGTCCTTGCGGCTCTCAAACGAACCGTCACTGTAATAAATCCTACCGGCAGTAGAGCCCTTGATCTCGGCATCAAAAGCAATGCCATGCATACCCAGGCCGTTTTTAGATGCGGCCACGACACCAGCCACATGAGTACCATGAGTAAAATTCGCCCAATTATATACTCCGGCACCAGCAACATTGATCATCTCAGAATTTTGTTTTAAATCAAATTCAGGAACCAAAAAATTAATAGGATCATCACAGACACCCACAATAACGCCTTTTCCTGTATAGCCATTGGCATAAGCCGACGCCGCATTCACTGCATCCAGCACATTATAGCCCATCTCATTATATTCAGCTGTTTTAAAACTGTCGGCACTTTGCGCGTTGGCAATGCTGCTGCTCATAAGCATCAGCATTGCCAAACTGTTTAAAGACCTTTTCCACGGCATTTTAGCTCAGCTCCTTAGTGACTTACTGCCATATATATACGAAGGCTGATCCCCGCTCCGCTTTGATCATGGCGCCAAAATAATTACAACGACTGTCTTTTGGTGAACAAAAATAAAAGCCACTATGTTATTACATAGCGAACGATATTTTTAAGCAAAAAAAATATTCTATATATAATATTATAACATATATTATATATAGAACATAAATCCTTCATAAATAAAAAATTAGTTTTTTCTGCCTTTATTCTTTTGTCAGCATTTCCAGCTCAGCCTCGCTCAAACCGCAGCCGCGCAAAACGGCTTCCGTATCCTCGCCCAGCCTGGGCGCCCGTTTTTGCAGCGTTCCCGGCGTTGCCGACATTTTCATGGCAAAGCCCAGCTGCTTATAAGTGCCGATCTCTTCATCTTCTACCGTCAGCACCATTGCATTCGCACTGGTCTGCTCCGCAGCCAAGGCTTCGTCAAAATTCAGTACCGGCGTTACGCAGGTATCCTTCCCCTCCAAACAAGCCGTCCACTCCTGCATGGTTTTAGTCCTGAAAATCCCGGTCAGCTCGTCCTTAACGCGCTCATGCTGCGCTTCATCGTCCAGGGCATCGATAAGGTCGGCGCGGTCTAAGGCCCGGCAAAGGTTGCTCCAGAATTTTTTCTCCAGGCACCCTACCGAAACATAACGGCC
>ERZ506742.558-NODE-558-length-12291-cov-5.40266_pt1 | contig 12291 bp, 10 predicted proteins | sample MGYA00512570_ERZ506742 | MGnify/ENA metagenome assembly ERZ506742 | reverse complement strand
GGCCATGAGCCTACACCGCCACCCATACGGTCGCGGATCTCACCGCCAGTACCGGTAGCGGCACCGTTAAACGGCTCCACTGTTGTCGGGAAGTTGTGAGTCTCAGCCTTGAGCGAGATAACGCTCTCGATGTCCTTCACCTGGAAATAGTCGCTTGTAGACTGGTCCTTCGGTGCGAACTGCTCCACAACCGGACCCTGTGCGAAAGCCACGTTGTCCTTGTAAGCAGAGAGAATCTTGTTGGGGTTCTCCTTAGTGGTCTGCTTGATCATAGCGAAAAGCGACGACTCCATCTCCTTACCGTCAATGATGAACGTACCGCCGAAAATCTTGTGACGGCAGTGCTCAGAGTTGATCTGTGCGAAACCGAAGATCTCAGAGTCGGTAAGTGGGCGTCCGAGCTGCTTCTCAATCTTGTGGAGATACTCAATCTCCTCGGATGAGAGCGCCAGACCTTCCTGCTCGTTGTATTCTTCTATGTTCTCAACATGCTTGATAGGCTCCGGCTGGTGATTAACGGTGAAAATCTCCTGGTCGAGTCCTTCGTACATACGCTGGAGCATAGGGTCGTGATCAGCGTCCTTGGAGCTTACTGGGAAGTATTCCTCAATACGTGAAATGCCGTGGAGACTCATGTTCTGAGTTATCTCTACGGCATTCGTACTCCATGGAGTAATCATTTCACGGCGCGGGCCCACGAAGAAACCCTCGACAGTCTCGCCCTCGATGAGGGTTGCACCGCCGTAAAGCCAACACAGTTCATTGATCTCGTCTTGTGAGAGCTGGTGATCCACGCCTGTGGCAATCACGCTCTTGCTTGGAGTCATGAAAAATAGAATCATACTGCTTGTATAGTTTTTTGGAAATTATTTCTACTTTGCAAAGTTACGATTTTTTTTTCATGCCTTGGCTTCTTTTCTATGCAAAAGTGTATATTAATGAAGTTTTAGGCAAAAAAAACTCACTGCCTCATCACGAGGAAGTGAGCCGAAAAAAACTTATAATGATAATTAATAGGTTCTTATATGGTAGATTATTGAGGGGCTTGATGATATTGTGGTATATTGCCATCGCTGACGACGGGAATGCCGACAGTGCCCAATCCACTTTAGCAGACGGGGTTTTATGACGTTATCTGAATTGTTCTGAATGTATATTTATGCTCTTCTTACGAATGTTGTCTAGTCATGAGCATGTCGTTTTTGTGTTCTGTGTGTAAATATATTGCAAAGTTAATGTTTTAAAACGGTTAAAACAAACGTTCAACCGTTTTATTCTCATGGATTTAATATTATTTTGCAGTTGCTTTCATAGTGTGCCTTAACAGCGGCGTGAGCGGAAGAAGTCGGTCATAAGCTGACGACACTCTTCCTCCAGCACTCCCGTAGTGACCGTGCACTTGGGATGGAGCGCCTTGGGGGCGAACTTCATGAAGCCTCGTTTCTCGTCCGAAGCGCCATACACCACGCGCCTCAGCTGCGACCATCCTATCGCTCCTGCACACATCACGCAAGGCTCCAGCGTCACGTAAAGTGTGCAGTCGGTGAGGTATTTGCCTCCGAGCAGATTGGCAGCGGAGGTGATGGCTTGCATTTCGGCATGAGCCGTAACGTCCGAAAGCGTCTCCGTAAGGTTATGGGCACGCGCAATGATGCGGTCGCCAGCCACGATAACGGCTCCCACGGGTATCTCTCCGGCGTCTCTTGCCGCCTCTGCTTCCTGAAGTGCACGGCGCATGAAGCGCTCGTCCTTCTGCTGTATGGTTTCCTGTTCTTGCATATTAAGATGTATGGATGGATTGTGATGGGGCTTACTTGGTGCGAGTGAGCGAGAATCCTACGTCGCTTATTCCGGGCAGTATCTCGCGCTTCATGTCATGTCGAATGCTGACAAAGAGTGAGTCGCCGTCTTGGAGCATCAGTTCCGTGACCGGAAACTGATACTGGTGATAGCTGATTCCCTTTCCTGCCGCATTGCCTTTTCTGTCGGTCAACTGGCACGCCACAGTATCCGTAACGACGGTCACGGCCTTGTCGGCAGCCACCTTACGCTGCTCCACAATGAGCGTCAGCGACGTAAAGGGATAAGAGTCGGTGGTGCGCAGACCAAGGTTGGCAGCGTATGTGCCACCTGACTTTACCGCGGGAACGCAGTAATAGAGCGTGTCGTTCTTCTCCCATCCTGACACGGGAGTGTTGGTGTAACGGTCATACACCATTCCACCATTGCACGCAGCCATGACAACTACTGCTGTCATGGCTGCCATATATGCTAAAAGTCGTGTTATCTTAACCTTCATTTCCGGTTGTGTTTTGCTGCTTCGGCTGCTGTGGAGCAGGCTGTTGCTTAGATTGCTGGGGAGCAGACGGCTTGGCCTCAGCATTGTTTCGCGGCTGGCGGTTCTCACCACGCGGTCCGTTATTGTTGCGGCGCTGACCTTCCGGTCTTGGGCGCTGACGGTTGTTGTTGCGGTTGTTACGGTTATTGTCGCGTCTCGGCTGCTGACCGTTCTCGCCCTTTGGCTGCTGACCATTCTCTGCCTTTGGCTGAGCATTGCCCTCTGCTGTCGGCTGCTGAGCGTTCTCGTTGGCAGGGCGTGCGGCTTCGTTAGCGGGCTGGCGCTGCTTCTTGTTCTTTTTCTTCTTATTCTTCTTGCTCTTGTCGAAGCGACAGAGATCGGCATCAGCAAGGAGGTCTGAGTGCTGATTGCCTTCTCTCTGCTTTCCGTCCTCTGCAAGCGACTCCGGCTTTTCGCCACGCTTGTTCATCTCGATGATGGCGCGTGCACGTTCTGCCGTGATGGTCACAAGGTTGGCAGCCACGCCCTTACCCGTAGAGTAAGTGACAAGACCAGCGAGGATGTCCGACTTAAACAGATAGTAGTCGCTGTCCAATGTCTCGAGCACCACGTCGCGTGCCGGCATCTTGCGTCCTGCCTCCACATAGTCGTCCACCTCGTAATTGAGGCAGCACTTCAGCTTGGCGCACATTCCGGCAAGCTTCTGCGGATTGAGCGAGATGTCCTGAATGCGTGCTGCATTGGTGCTGACGCTTACAAAGTTCTTCATCCATGTGGCGCAGCAAAGCTCGCGTCCGCAAGGTCCGGTTCCTCCGATGCGACCTGCCTCCTGACGTGCACCGATCTGCTTCATCTCGATGCGCACGTGGAAGGTGTCGGCAAGCACCTTGATGAGCTGGCGGAAGTCCACACGCTCGTCTGCGATATAGTAGAAGATGGCCTTGTTGCCGTCGCCCTGATATTCAACGTCACCAATCTTCATCTGCAGTCCGAGGTTCTTGGCTATCTCACGACTCTGAATCATCGTGGCGTGTTCGCGGTCCTTAGCCTCGTAATACTTGTCCATGTCCACCGGCTTGGCGATGCGATAGATGCGCTTGATGTCGTCAGCCGACTTGAGGTTGGCCTTCTTCACCTGCTGCTTCACGAGTCTGCCGGTGAGCGAAACCACTCCGATATCGTGGCCCGGGCTTGCCTCCACAGCTACGATGTCGCCCTTACGGAGGTCCAGGTGGTTGACGTTATGATAATATCCCTTGCGCGTATTCTTGAACTGCACCTCCACGAGGTCCGTGTCCTCCTCATTACCCGGCACATCATACAGATAGTCGTAGGTATTGAGCTGCTTGTCCTGCCTGCCGCAGGCGCAATGGCAGAGTCCGCGGTCAGTATCGCGGGATATCTCGAATTGCATGTCCTTAAAGTCCTTCATATATTATATATGTGTATATGGGTGTAGTATAGTATGATATATATGTATATATTATGTATATGTGTATGTTTATTTTTTCCTTGTTATGAAGATGATGGTCTGCATGGCGATGTCGAAGAACACCATCTTGGAGTTGGCGTTCTGCGATATGTCGCGCACCGCCTTACCTATCATCTCGGACAGTTCGATGATGTTGCGCTCGTGTATGAACGGCGCAAACTTCTGCGCGAACTGTTCTTCCTCCGCCGTCATATAGTTAAGCTCCGGCTCATGGAAGTTATAGACGAAGCTTTCGCGAACCATGCGGTGCATGTAGTTGAGGAATCGCTTCTGCTTCTCTCGTCCGAAGGCTGCGATGCTCTCGCTCCATTTCTTGAGTTCCTTCACGCGCTTGGTGTAGGCGAGGCGCATGAGCATGGTGAAGAGGTCGAAGAACATGCGGTTCTCGTTGCCCGTACTGAGGGCTGCGAGTGCGTTGGTCCACGATCCGTTGGCAAGTCTTGCCAGGCTTCGTGCGTCGGCATGCTCCAACCCGCGCTTCTCCATGAGCGCCTCTTCTATGTCCGCATCCGCTATGCGCTTGAAGTCGAAGCGCTGCGTGCGGCTGCGTATGGTGTCGAGTAGCTTCTCCGGTTCCTCGCTGACGAGGATGAACACGGTCTGCGAAGGCGGCTCCTCAAGCAGCTTGAGCAGCTTGTTGGCGCTCGTCAGATTCATGCGCTCCGGCAGCCAGATTATCGCCACCTTATATCCGCCCTGACTCGACTTCAGGCTCAGCTTCCTTGAGAGGGCGTCGCTTTCGGCTCCTGTGATGAGCGCCTGCTTGTTCTCCGCTCCTGCCACGTTTATGGACGCGAGCCATTGCTCCAGCGTGAAGTAAGGGCCTGACATTATCATCTCGTGCCACTCACTGAAGAAGTCGTCGCTGACGGGCTGGTGTTCCGAACCCATGCTCGGGAGCTTTATGGTCGGGAATGTGAAGTGGAGGTCAGGATGTCCCCAGTTGTCGAGCAGACGGCTGTGGCGCAGCAGCTCGGAAGCCACCGCCATAGCCATCGCCATCTTTCCGCATCCCGAAGGTCCGCAGAAGAGCATGGCATGAGGCACACGTCCCTCTGCCACCAGCTGTTGCATCTGTAGCTTGGCGCCTGACTGTCCTATTACTTCATTGAATTGCATTCGATGTTATGTTTTTATTTGGTTTGTCTTACTGAAAGTTACAGCAGTCGCTTCGCCACCTCACGTACGGAGTCGACGGCAGACACCGTATAGAAGTGGATGTTGCGGATGCCGGCACGGTAAAGTTGGCGGCATTGCTCCGTCGACCACTCTATGCCCAGCTGCTTGGCGTCCTCGTCGGTCTTGCATTTCACCACCTCCTCTGCCAGTTCCAGCGGGAGGTCGCAATGGAATGTCTTGGGCACGACGGTCAGCTGCGACAGCTTGGCGAAGGGCTTGATGCCCGGTATGAGGGGCATCGTGACACCTGCCTCGCGACACTTCTCCACAAAATCGAAATACTTCGCATTGTCGTAGAAGAGCTGCGTGACGGCATACTCCGCTCCCATGTCCTGCTTCATCTTCAGGTACTGTATGTCCATCTCCAGGTTGGGCGCCTCTTCGTGTTTCTCGGGATAGCACGCCACGCCGAAGCTGAACGGCTGTCCGGGATGCTTCATCTGCGTTCCGTCCACGAAGAAGCCGCGGTTGAAGTCGTTCACCTGCTGGATGAGGTCAGTCGTATGTGTATGTCCGCCCGGTGTGGCGGTGTACATACGGTCCTCCTTGGCCTTGTCGCCACGGAGAAGCAGCAGATTCTCTATCTCAAGAAACTGCATGTCAATGAGTTCGTATTCGATGTCTTCGGCTGTCGCTCCGCTACAGATAATGTGCGGAATAACGGGTATGCCGAAATTCTTCTGTATGGTGGCTGCGATGGCAACCGTTCCTGGACGGCGGCGCACACGCAGACGCTCAAACTGCCCATTGTCGAGTTCTCGATAGACGTACTCGCTGTGATGGGTAGTTATGTTAATATAGGCAGGATCGAAATCCCTGAACTTCTCTATTGTGGAAAACAATCTGTCTGTGCCAGCTCCTTTGAGTGGCGGGAGCACCTCAAAGGAGAAGTGCTTGGCGCCGTCCTGGCTGTTAAGTATTTCTGTTACACTCATCTTAATGTTTCTGCTCTTTCTAATTATCCTTATTCCGTACAAAGTTACAAAAAAAGCGGGCAAAACACTAAATACTTATACATTCTTTTATAGGAAACGCAATTTTTGGACATTTTGTCTTGCAATTTGTATTAACAAATACCATTTTTTCACTACTTTTGTAGGTATAATAAAACACCGAACTTTATTATCAAGACCATAACAATGAGACGATCCATCATATTCACATTCATTACAGCCATAGCCATGTCTGCGTGCGCCACCTCTGCAGCCCATGCCGCTTCCTACGATGCAGCTGCCGGAATGACGCTCTCAGCCAGCAATGCGGAGGCTGCACCTGCGGACAACACACGCTACACCTGCCAGCGACCGAAGGAAGCAGACCGCCTCTTCGTCTCGGACGTCATAGAGAAGAAAATCAAGGAGGTAAAGCGTCTTATCCGTGAGAATGCCCGACTGGCATGGATGTTCGAGAACTGCTTCCCCAATACGCTCGACACCACCGTGCATTACGACGCCGGAGAGGGCGACGGCAAGGAGGACACGTTCGTATATACGGGCGACATACATGCCATGTGGCTGCGCGATTCGGCGGCACAGGTTTGGCCCTACGTACAGTTTGCCAAGGCTGACCCGAAGGTGAAGAAGATGATACGCGGCGTGATAAGACGACAGCTGAAGTGCATCAACATCGATCCCTACGCCAACGCATTCAACAAGGAGCCTCAGCCCGAGGGAGGATGGATGAACGACATTACGGACATGAAGCCCGAACTGCACGAGCGCAAGTACGAGATTGACTCGCTCTGCTACCCCATCCGACTGGCTTACCATTACTGGCAGACCACGGGCGACGCCTCTGTCTTCGACGCTGAATGGCAGAAGGCGGTGAAGAACGTGCTGCGCGTCTTCCATGAGCAGCAGCGCAAGACGGGGCTGGGCACCTATCACTTCCAGCGCGAAACGGAAGACCAGCTCGACACGGTATGCAATCACGGATGGGGCAATCCCGTGAAGCCCGTCGGACTTATTGCCTCGGTGTTCCGTCCGAGCGACGACGCCGCGACGTTCCTCTTCATCGTGCCATCCAACTTCATGGCTGTATCGTCTCTGCGCAAGGCGGCTGAGATTCTGGACAAGGTCAACGGCGACGCTGCCACAGCCAAGGAATGCCGACAGCTTGCCGACGAGGTGAGCGAAGCACTCAAGAAATACGCCGTAGTGGACCATCCCAAGTATGGCAAGATTTACGCTTACGAGGTGGACGGCTTCGGCAATCACTTCCTCATGGACGACGCCAACGTGCCGAGTCTGCTTGCAATGCCTTATCTCGGTGACGTGCCGGAGGACGATCCCATATATCAGAACACGCGCCGCTTCGTGTGGAGCGAGGACAATCCCTACTTCTTCCGCGGCAAGGCGGGCGAGGGAATCGGCGGACCGCACGTAGGACTGGGCATGGCTTGGCCTATGTCCATAATGATGCGTGCCTTCACCAGCAAGGACAACGGCGAGATAAAGGAATGCCTGAAGATGCTCCAGCGCACGGATGCCGGAACCGGATTCATCCACGAATCGTTCGACGTGAACGACGCTTCCCACTTTACGCGCCCTTGGTTTGCATGGCAGAACACGCTCTTCGGCGAGCTGATACTCAAGCTGGTGGCTGACGGAAAGACGCAGCTGCTGAAGGAAGCAAGGGTGGACAACGAGTAACTTCCTAAACCATTAAGCATGCTGAAATCACTTTCCATCCTGCTGCCTTCATACAACAACGACTGCCGACCGCTCATCACAGCCCTTCATAGTCAGGCGGAAGCCTTGGGCGACAATCTGTCAAGCTACGAGATTGTGGTGTATGACGACTGCTCCACGGACACGGCAAAGGCGGAAGCCAACCGACAGCTGTGTGAAAGCCTTACACATTGCCGCTTCGTAAGGGGCAATCATAACGTGGGAAGGTCGGCAGCACGCAACCGACTGGTGGAGCTGGCGCAACACGAATGGCTCGTCTTCATCGACAGCGACCTCTCGCCTCTCCCCGCAGACTTCCTTGCCGTGTATGCCGAGGCAGACTCGCTTGGAGCGGAAGCCGTGGTGGGCGGACTGAAGATTCATGCGCCGACGGACACCGAGCCAAGATCTTGCCTACGCTATCTGTACGAGCTTGGCGCCACACAAAGCCATCCGCTGTCATGGCGTAAGCGCAATCCCTACGCCGCTTTCCACGTCAGCAACATCCTCATACGGCGCGATGTGTTGACGGCACACCCCTTCGACGTCTCCATCACGCGCTACGGATATGAGGACGTGCTGCTCGGACGCGAACTGAAAGACAACGGCATACGTGTGGTTCACACGGACAATCCTGTGGGATTCTCACGGTTTGACAACAACGCCCACTTTCTTCAGAAGACGGAAGAGGGACTACAGACGCTACATGACATGCGAGACGCGCTGCGCGGCTATTCGGGTGTGCAGACGCTCGTGGAACGTCTTTCACGCTTAGGCTTGGCGCCATTGCTGCGCTTGGCATTCCGTATCACGCGAAGAATGCTGCTCCGAAATCTTACGGGACGCAAGCCATCGCTGACGGCATTTTCGGTTTATCGCATCGGTTATTATGCTATGCTCTGCCGAAACGACTGAATATGATACGAGCCTTCAAACTATACAAACCACCAAAAGAAGTTGAATAAAAATCACAAACAATAAAAAACTACAGAACAAAAATGAACAAAAAACACTTGTTAACCACATTGCTCATGCTGACATTCGCCATTGTCGGCATGGCAAAGGTCTACCAGCCTGTCGACTATGTCAGCACGCTGGTAGGCACAGAGTCGAAGCACTCGCTGTCAACGGGCAACACTTATCCTGCCGTCTGCCTCCCTTGGGGCATGAACTTCTGGACTCCGCAGACAGGCAAGATGGGCGACGGATGGGCTTATGTCTATTCGGCAGACAAGCTGCGCGGCTTCAAGCAGACCCATCAGCCAAGCCCGTGGATTAACGACTACGGACAGTTCAGCATCATGCCGGAGACCGGCAAGCCCGTCTTCGATGAAGACCAGCGTGCCTCATGGTTCTCGCACAAGGCAGAGGTGGCTACACCTTATTATTATCGCGCTTATCTGGCTGACTATGACGTGGTGACGGAGATTGCGCCCACGGAGCGTGCTGCCATCATGCGCATCACCTTCCCGGAGAGCGACTCATACGTAGTGGTTGACGCTTTCGACAAAGGATCGTACGTAAAGATTATACCGGAGCAGAGAATGATTGTAGGCTACACCACGAAGAACAGCGGTGGCGTGCCCGACAACTTCAAGAACTACTTCGTGCTGAAGTTCGACCACGACTTCACCTACACCACAGCCGTGAATAACGGCAAGATGGACAGCAAGGCATTAGAGGCCGACTGCAAGCATGCAGGTGCCATCGTAGGCTTCAAGACTCGCCGCGGCGAGCAGGTGAACGTGCGCATCGCCTCTTCCTTCATCTCTGAGGAGCAGGCTATGGAGAATCTCAAGGAGCTGGCTGGAGCTTCGTTTGACGAGGTGAAGGCCAACGGTCGCAAGACATGGAACGACGTTCTGGGTCGCATTGAGGTGAAGTCGGACAACATCGACCATCTCCGCACTTTCTATTCCTGCCTCTATCGCTCGGTGCTCTTCCCGCGCTCATTCTATGAGAAGACAGCCGCAGGCGAGATAGTACACTACTCGCCGTACAACGGCAAGGTGCTGCCGGGATATATGTTCACCGACACCGGCTTCTGGGACACATTCCGCTGCCTCTTCCCGCTGCTTAACGTGATGTATCCGTCGATGAACGTGAAGATGCAGGAAGGTCTGGTTAACGCATACAAGGAGAGCGGTTTCCTTCCCGAATGGGCTTCGCCGGGTCATCGCGATTGCATGGTGGGCAACAACTCAGCGTCCATCGTGGCTGACGCTTACCTCTGCGGTCTGAAGGGATATGACGCCGAAACGCTTTGGAAGGCTGTGGTTCACGGTGCCAACAACGTACACCCGAAGGTATCGTCAACGGGTCGTCTGGGCCATGAATACTACAACAAGCTGGGCTACGTGCCTTACGACGTCAAGATAAACGAGAACGTGGCACGCACACTGGAGTACGCATACGACGACTGGTGCATCTATCAGTTCGGCAAGTCGCTCGGCAAGTCGAAGAAGGAGCTTGAGCCTTTCCGCCGCCGCGCATTCAACTATCGCAACGTCTTCGACAAGGAGACCAACCTCATGCGCGGTCGTCTGCAGAACGGCAAGTTCCAGGCTCCTTTCTCTCCGCTGAAGTGGGGCGATGCCTTCACCGAGGGCAACGCTTGGCACTACACATGGTCAGTATTCCACGACCCGCAGGGACTTATCGACCTTATGGGCGGCAAGGAAGTGTTCAACAACATGCTCGACTCCGTATTCAACGTGCCGCCACTCTTCGACGACAGCTATTACGGAGCCGTAATCCACGAGATTCGCGAGATGCAGATTATGAACATGGGCAACTATGCTCACGGCAACCAGCCCATCCAGCACATGATTTACCTCTACGGCTACTCAGGTGAGCCTTGGAAGACGCAGTACTGGATTCGTCAGGTGATGGACCGCATGTATACGGCAGCGCCCGACGGATATTGCGGTGATGAGGACAATGGTCAGACTTCGGCTTGGTACGTATTCTCAGCCATGGGATTCTATCCTGTCTGCCCGGGTTCGTGCGAGTATGTTCTCGGCACTCCTTACTTCGACGAGATGAAGCTCCACCTCGAGAACGGCAAGACCGTAAGCATCAAGGCCAACAACAACTCTGAGGAGAACTGCTACGTGAACGCCCTGACTCTCAACGGCAAGCCTTACTCACACAACTACATCACACGCACCGACCTCATGAACGGTGCGCAGTTCGTCTACGACCTCGCGCCGACGCCCAACAAGCAGCGCGGAACAGCAGACACAGACGCACCTTACTCGTTCTCAAAGACACAGAAGAAGTAGACGGATGGCGGATGCCGTCCGCTATGCAAATATTGTACAAAGAGTAAAAACATGTTACAAAATAAAAATTGATTCTATAGTTTTATTTTGCTGTTTTTAGGGTGTTCTGCTGTGCTAACAGCACCCACACTTAACAATAGAGCCTCTTTTACAGTCCGATAGTGCCACTATCAGAGTGTAAAAGAGGCTTTATTGTATTACAAAAGCAACGGTATTGGAGTGTAAAAGTGGCTCTATAGCAGAAGAAAACGGCTCGTTTGCGAGTCGGATTTCATAGCGATTCGCCAGAAAACCGCATAACATACTGTGTATTAACGCGTTGCTTCTTACCGTTCAAAACTCGAGAATTTCGCACCAAAGATTTTGTTGTGCGCCAGACTCATAGTATTGAGCATCAGAAATGCAAATATTGTATGCGGCAGAACCGCCGAAGAGTGCGAGAATACGTTACAACCTCAAGTTCTAATGACCGATTTGGGATTAAAAGACAGCAGCTGCAGATCGTATCTTACTTAAGATACCAGCCAAACGATTGTCACGCAGAGCTGTCTGAATATTATATTCGCTCTGCATGTTCATAAGAATATACGCCTTGATGCCAAGCGCAGCCTCAATACGTAACGCATAATCGGTGGTAACCGGACGCTTACAGTTGAGCATCTCATTGAACACCGAATAAGAACATCCTATTATTGATGCAAACTTTCGTTGGGATATACCACGCGACTCAAGTTCATCCTTTATGATTTCACCAGGATGTATGGGTACAGACGGCACAAGTTCGTCCACAGAATATATTTTCGCTTTATCCATATTGCTTTTACTTATAATGATTACTAATATCCAATAGATAACACACTCTGATAGTGATATCCTCCATATTGTCATTGACTATAAATTCCAAACGATACTGCTTTCCACATCTCACAGAAGAAACACCTTTTTTATCGCCTACAAGAACCTCATAATTCAAAGATTTGAATACAAACAAATCTTCAACACGCTTAGCATTAGCCAATATAGCGACAGCCTTTTGATAACTGCGTATGACTTCGGGTTGGAATCTATGTTTCTTGTCAGTAGTTTTACCATTGAAATATAAGTCAGACAAATACTCTTTGTCAAATTCTATCTTCATGCAGCAAAGTTAACGATTTTATTTCGTGTTCGCAAATAATCGAACACCTTTAATTTCCAGTTAGATTTGACTATCTCATATTTTTTCAGTAATTTTGCAGTCCCAAAATAAAATCACACAAGGATAACATTGTAGCTTTAAGAAATGAACAGCAGTAATACTGAATCAAACTTATCCGCCTGGACAGAGGTGGAATATTCGGCTCGCTGCCAGAGCCCGTACATCACAAC
>ERZ506742.544-NODE-544-length-12423-cov-7.13583_pt1 | contig 12423 bp, 7 predicted proteins | sample MGYA00512570_ERZ506742 | MGnify/ENA metagenome assembly ERZ506742 | reverse complement strand
CGCTGAGCACCGACACCAGAATGCCCTTTTCGGCGGCAAGGCTTGCCACCAGCGGTTTTGCGGCGGAAGAACCGTTGAAGGTCACACGCACCACATGATCGTCCGGCGCAAAGCTGGACAGGTCGCGGGCGGCGCTGCCGCCGTTGGGAGCCACCAGACGCTTTGCCGCGGCGGTCTTGGGGTTGGCGAAGATCTCCTTCACCTCGCCCTGTTCCACCACAACGCCGCCGTCCAGAATGGCAACGTGATCGCAGATCTCCTCCACAACGCTCATCTGATGGGTGATGACCACCACCGTGATGCCCAGCTTCCGGTTGATGTCCTTGATCAGGGTCAGGATGGAGTGGGTGGTGTTGGGGTCCAGCGCGCTGGTGGCCTCATCGCAGAGCAGGACCTTGGGGTCAGTTGCCAGTGCGCGGGCAATGGCAATGCGCTGCTTCTGGCCGCCGGAGAGCTGGGCCGGGTAGGCGTTGGCCTTATCGGGCAGGCCCACCATTTCCAGCAGCTCCTTGGCGCGCTTTTCGGCTTCCTCTTTCTTCACACCTGCCAGCTCCATGGGGAAGCAGATGTTCTTCAGGCAGCTGCGCTGCATCAGCAGGTTGAACTGCTGGAAGATCATCGTGATCTCCCGGCGGCGCTGGCGCAGCTGGGCGGGCGTGAGCTTTTCCATCTCCACGCCGTCAATGACCACGCTGCCCTCAGTGGGGCGCTCCAGCAGGTTGATGCAGCGCACCAGCGTGGATTTGCCCGCGCCGGACATGCCGATGATGCCGTAAATCGAGCCATCCGGGATGGTCAGGCTGATGTCCTTCAGCGCATTCACTGCGCCGTCCTTCATCTGGAAGGTCTTGGAAAGGTGTTTGATCTCGATCACAGAAATTGCTCCTTGCTGTTGAATAAGCTCCTTCAGTCAAATCCTTACGGATTTGCCAGCTCCCTCATAGAGGGAGCCTGAAACAGAACGGTCAGGCAAAGGCCCCCTCCCCGAGGGGGCTGTCACCGCAGGTGACGGAGAGGTTTTTAACCCTCGATCGGGCTCAGGTCGCTCTGCTTGCCGCCATAGATGCCCATGGGCTCAACGTGGATGCCAGCAACGGAGACCAGGTGGGTGCCCTTCTCCTCATTGAAGTTGTCCAGGTAGGGCTGATGCTGGAAGTAGTTGGTATCGCACTGGCCATCCTCAACGATGGTGTTGGGGATCACATAGTCATCGTACTCCTGGATGTCCAGCGTAATGCCCTTGTCGGCCAGGATCTGCTTGCAGACCTCCAGGATCTCGCAGTGGGGAGCGGGGGTGGCAGCGCAGCTGACGGTCTCACCGTTCAGTGCGTCATAATCGATGGAAGGATCATAGCCGTCGGTGGGGTCCTCCACAACGGAGACCACAGCGCCGCCGTAGCTCTCGGTCATAAAGTCCTTGACCTGCTGGCTCTGCAGGGCAGCGACCAGAGCCTTGATCTTGGGCTCCTCCTCATTGCCTTCCTTGCAGACCAGAACGTTGACGTAGGCAGAGGTGCCATCCTCCATGGCCAGAGCATCGGTCATGGGGTCCAGACCGGCGGAGATGGCGTAGTTGGAGTTGATGACAGCGTAGTCCTCATCCTGCAGAACGTTGGGCACCTGAGCAGCCTCGACCTCGTCCACATTGACGTTCAGGGGGTTCTCCTCGATGTCGTTCTTGGTGGCGGTCAGGCCTGCATCTGCCTTCAGCTTGAAGAAGCCGTTCTTCTCCAGCAGGGTCAGAGCGCGGGCCTCGTTGGTGGTATCGTTGGGAACAGCAACCTTGATCTTGTCCAGCTTGGCAGCGGTGGCGGCAGCCTCAGAGGATGCAGCGCCGGAAGCGGCGGAGCTTGCGGTGGAGGAAGAGCCGCCGCAGGCGGTCAGGGCAGCGGCAGCAGCGGCCACGCCGGAAACTTTCAGAAAATTACGACGAGTGATCTTAGACATTTTGTTTTCCCTCTCTACTTTTACAAAAATGTTTTTGTGCGGTGCGGCACAATCCGCACCCTTTGCACCGGAAGCAAAATAAAAAACGCTTCCGTCCTCAGCGGGCATACACCCACAAGGACGAAAGCGTAAAACTTCCGTGGTACCACCTTGGTTTACTGTCTCCTCGCAGAGATAGCCTCACTGCTGCGGCGTTTTGCAACGCGACAACCGGACGCTGTAACGGGCGCTCCCGTCGCAGGCTTAGCACTCTTGCACTTCGCCCCCGCGGCTCCGAGACCATTTTCAGTTCCCTGTTTCCTGCCCTTTTCCACCGCCCGGGCTCTCTGGAAGGATCAATGCGAAAACCTACTCTTCTCTTCACAGCCATTTTTGTGATATTGCATACATAATACCCCACTCTTCCGGGTTTGTCAACCCTTTCAACGAAGTTTTTCAGTAGGGAATTGCCCGCTTACTGCCGGTCGGCATCCTGCTCCGTGCTGTACAGCACCATCAGGTGGTTGGCACTGGCTTCCAGCTGGGATTTTGCCTGACGGAGATTTGCCTCCTCGGTCTCGTTCATCTTTTCGGGCTTATCCTTGCGCAGGCAGCGGCGCAGGCTGGCAAGGCCGTTCTTGACTCGGTTCTTCTCGTCCTTGTCCAGTTCCTTTTTGCACTTGGAGAGGGCCTCATCCACCTTGTAAGCCAGCATCTCGGCCTGGTTGTGGAGCTCCAGCCGCTCCCTGCGGCGGGTATCCTCCTCCTCGTAGGCGGCAGCATCGGCCATGGCGCGCTGGATCTCGTTCTCAGAAAGATTGGTGCTGCCGGTGATGGTGATGTTCTGCTCCCGCCCAGTGCCCAGATCCTTTGCAGACACCTTGACCACGCCATTCACATCGATGTCAAAGGTGACCTCGATCTGGGGCTTGGAGGAGAAGCCGGAGCGGATGCCGGTGAGCTTGAATTTGCCCAGACTCTTGTTGTCGCGGGCAAAGTGGCGCTCGCCCTGCAGCACGTTGATCTCCACGCTGGTCTGCATGGGGCGGGCCGTGGTAAAGATCTGGCTCTTGCGGGTGGGAATCATACTGTTGCGGGTGATGAGGGGGGTGGCCACGCCGCCCAGCGTCTCAATGGACAGCGTCAGCGGGGTGACATCCATCAGCACAAGGCCCTGCGCGGCCGCACCGGTGGCACCGGCCAGCTTTCCGCCGCCCTGCAGCAGGCCGCCCTGCACGGCGGCACCCATGGCCACGCATTCATCGGGATTCAGGGTGTGGCTGGGCTCACAGCCCAGCAGCTCCCGGACCTGCCGCTCCACAGCGGGCATCCGGGTGCTGCCGCCCACCAGCAGGACTTTGCCCAGCTGGCTGGCGGAAATCCCGGCATCCCGCAGGGCGTTCTGCACCGGCTGAACGGTGCGGGCCAGCAGGTCACCGGTCATCATCTCAAACTGGGGGCGGCCCAGGCTCAGATCCAGATGGTGGGGGCCATCCTTGCCCACCGCGATAAACGGCAGGTTCAGCTGGGCGGAAAGCGCACTGGAAAGCTCCTTCTTGGCCTTTTCCGCTTCCTCCTTCAGGCGGCCCATGGCGGCGGGGTCCTTGGTCAGATCGATGCGGTCAGACCTGCGGAACTCCGCCACAGCCCACTCAACGATGCGCTCGTCAAAGTCATCGCCGCCCAGATGGGTATCGCCGCCGGTGGCCAGCACCGTAAAGGTGCCGTCCTCGATCTCAATGATCGAAACATCAAAGGTGCCACCGCCCAGATCATAGACCAGGATCTTCTGGGGGGCTTCGTTGTCCAGGCCATAGGCCACTGCGGCGGCGGTGGGCTCGTTGATGATGCGCAGAACATTCAGGCCCGCAATGCGGCCCGCGTCCTGAGTGGCCTTGCGCTGGCTGTCGTCAAAATAGGCAGGCACCGTGATGACGGCCTCGGTCACCGGTTCGCCCAGATAGCTCTCGGCATCGCGGCGGATCTTGGTCAGGATCATGGCGCTGATCTCCTGCGGGGTCAGGTCTCTGCCATCGATATGCACCCGGTGATCAGAACCCATGTACCGCTTGATGCTGGACACCGTGCGGCCGGAGTTTGTGGCGATCTGGCGCTTTGCCGCGCCGCCCACCAGACGCTCGCCATCCTTGGTAAAGGCCACCACGCTGGGGGTGGTGCGCTCGCCTTCGGCGTTGGTGATGACCACAGGCTTGCCGCCCTCCACCACCGCCACACAGGAGTTGGTGGTGCCAAGGTCGATTCCGATCACTTTGCTCATAGTGCTTGTCCTCTTTTCTTCGGCGCAGAATATTTCCTTGAATATCTTACCGGTTTCCTATGACGATTTCTTAGAACAAATGTAAAGAAACTGTGTTTCAGGCGTTTTTATCGTCGGCCAGCAGCTGATCGGTCAGCAGTTCAGCCTCCCGCAGCCAGTCGGCAGCATCCGTTTCGCCCTCAGCCTGCAGGATCCGAAACCCCTGCACGGCCTCCGCCACCTGCAGCAGCGCCTTTTTGCGGGAGAGGTACTGGGTCTCGTACTGGGCAAGACGCAGGCAGACCTGCGGGGTGTAGGCGATGTCCGGCACCTCCCGGGCAGCGCTCTGGGCGCGGCGGTAGTATTGCAGGGTCTCCGCCATTTCCCCGCCCGATGCGGCACAGTCATCCCCCAGGGCGATCATGGCCTGCACTTCCCCGGCCTGTGCGGCCTTTTTCCACATCCGCCGGGCCTGGGTCTTATTCTTCCGGGTCCCCCGGCCATAGTACAGGCAGTCTCCCAGGGCAGAAAGCGCCTCGGCGCTGCCCGCCTCGGCGGCGGCAGTGTAGCGGGCCGCCGCTTCCTGCCAATCCCCGGCCCGGGCGGCGGCGTGTCCGGCCTCCAGCTCCTGAGCGCCGGGGTTGTCGCTTCCCCGCTCCGATTTCAGCAGCCCGCTGAGCAGGGAGACATCCAGCGTGGCAGAGCTTGTCCACGGGTCCAGCACCACACCATCGATGCCGTCCGTTTCCAGCGCATACTCCATGGCGCTGCGCAGGCTGCGCTCCACCATGGGGCGGGTGGCGCTGGCCTTTTCTGCCTCGGCGTTCTTTACCGAGGTGAACAGCGGCAGATAGTTCCGCTCTTTCCGGGTGTGGAGCAGCCAGGGCTGCAGGCCCTCGGCCCGCTCTTCCGGGATGGGCAGATGTGCCCAGGGGGCGGCCCCGCTCTGGGGGTCCACCGCCGCATCCAGCGGAACCAGCACCTTGGTCTGCAATTCCAGCGCATAGTTCAGGGCGTTCATCAGGCTCCAGAAATGTTCCTCGTTCTGCTCCCGGTACAGCCGCGCCACGGCCTCCTCCACAAACGGGCAGCCTGTGCCCACCGGCCCGTACTGCGGCGCAGTCCGCTTTTTTCCGCTGCCCACCGGCCGGAAGCGCCGACCGCCCATGTTGTATGCCATTTATCTCACCCTTCTTTTTCATCAATAGAATAAGTATAGCAGGAATCCGCAAATTTCACAATATTTTCCCGCAGGCAGCCGAACGCAGAAACAGCAGGCGGCTGCACATGGCCGTCTGCTGTTCGGTTCACTCTTCTGCCGGTTACTCCGCATCGTCCAGATAGTCCTCGATGCTGCCGATGCTGTACCGGTTCTCGTTGGCTTTCACGCTCCGTGCACTGGCATCGTAGCAGGCTTCCAGAATGGGCATCACTGGCTGCTGGCCCTCCGGGTCGGTCAGATGTCCGATGGCCCGGGCCTCATAGTAGTTGTCGATGATCTGGTTCACGATCCGTTTGCGGTCACGGAGCGGAGTCTGCAGGTTGGCCAGCAGCTCCTGCCGGATGCCGCAGCTGTTGCTGCCGTGGTCGCCGAACAGGATGTAATACTCCTGCTCGATCTCCAGCGGTGCAGCCTGATGCAGATAATAATCCGCCAGTGTCCTCCGCTTCTTTTCGGTGCTGAAGCCCTTGATATCCTCCATGCCGCGCGGAAAGAGTTCCGGATGCCGGATCCACATTTCATAGGGCCCCACCGGCAGGTGCAGAGTATCGAATACATCCAGAAAATCCTCCAGCGCAATGCGGATCTCGCCCCGCTCCCATTTCTGAATGGTGCGCTTGTCCCGCCCCAGCATATCCGCAAGCTCCTGCTGGGATCTGCCCGCCACGTTCCGGGCAAAGGCAATGGCTTCCCCGATTCGGTTCCGGTAGTTGGTCATATTCTTTCCCTCCTGACACACACTTGTACACCAGGCATTCCAACGTCTGGCGACATAAAATACTTTCCTCTGATAAAAGGATAATGGTTTGTCCCGCCTTCTGTCAAGAGTTGCAAATTCAATCACTTCACGTCAAATTTTTGTTAAATGTGTCATCCAAGCCGGGCAGCCGCCTTTTTTGCAGAAATTTCGCCGCTCCGTGGGGCATCCGCCCCCTGTCTTAAACAACGTTCGGGCCATTTTGTCCTTTTTCACCTGCCGGAGGCAGCCGGATGTGTCAGGTACACCGCAACACGCAACGCAAAATATTTTTTGCAAAAAATTCCTCTTCGGCAAGTTTTTCCCAGCGCATCCGTTTCCATACACGCAAAAACCGCCCATAGCCGTCAAAAACAGCCATGGGCGGGTGCTTTTTCTTTATGCCAGTTTGTTCAGCCTTACGGCAACGTAGGGGTCAGGGAGCTTGAGTTCGTCGGCAAGGTCGGCTTCAGATTCGTACTTCTCCGCCGCCATGCCCACCACAACGCTGCACACGTCAAAGCGTCCGGCAGGCGAAAGGGCCGTGACCTTGGCTTCTCCATCGGCAACGGCGGTCACCACGCCATCCGCATCCACGGTAACGACACCCGGGTTGCTGCTGACCCATGTAATGGGCACACTGCCGCCGCCTTCCACCGCAACGGTGGCCGTCAGACGTTCCTGGGTGCCCACGGTGCGGAGCAGCAGGTCACTCTTGTTCAGGGTCACCTTGCCGATATCCGAAGTCACCGTGACGCTGCACCGCAGAGCCTGGCCGTTGGAGACCATTGCCGTGATGGTAGTGGTGCCCGCCGCCTGAGCCGTGACAAGGCCCTTGTCGCTGACTGTGGCAACCTCGGGGTTGCTGCTCATCCACTGGTAAACATAGAGGAAGGAGTGGTCGCTGTTGGTCAGCTGGAGCTGGTGGGCGGGGTGCAGGTCATTGTACTGCAGCACAAGGCTCAGGCTGGTGGTATCCAGCGTGGGCTTTTTTCTGGCTGCTTCTTCATTTTTGCGGGTCACGGTCACCTTGCAGGCGGCACGTTCGCCGTGGTCGGAGATGGCGGTGATGATGGCAGTGCCCGCATTGCGGCCCGTCACCTTGCCGTCGCCATCCACCGTGGCAACATTGGAGTTGCTGCTCATCCAGACGATGAAGTAATAATCGCTCTGGCCGCTGGTGTACAGGTAGCCCTTGGGGCGGGGGTCATCATCGGTGATCTCCAGCTCCATCTCGGTCAGCTCCAGTTCCAGCTTGGAGCCGGTTCCGGTCAGGCCTGTCAGCACACCGGGCGCGGCCTGCGCGGGCAAAGGGGCAGCCAGCAGGGCCCCGCTCAGAGCCAGCAGGGCCAGAAGCCGCCCCGCGGTTTGGAATTTCCATTTCATTGGGTCGAACTTCCCTCCTTGTTTCATCCCATGGGATCAAAGGAATGCCGCACACATGGAAAAATTTCGCGTCCATGATTTTTCTCACTATTGATTTATTTTACACGTCCGGCCAATGTGGGTCAAGTTTTTCGCCCAAAGTGCTGTGCTTTCGCACCCGATTTCGTCGGGAATTCCAGTTTTTTCCGATTTTTTTGTGCAGAACATCAGGGCCAAAAGCTGCTCCCGGCGCAGGCAGCCAAACGCCGCGCTCACATTCAGTTGTGCTGTTTCAGGGCGCAGACCGCAATGCTCAAAGCACTCCAAGCTGCCTGATACATCAGGACAGCGGCCACCGACAGGGTGCCGATGCTGCCCGCGTAGGTCAGCAGAGCACCGATGACCACCGAGAACCAGACCGAGACCATCTGCACCGTGGTGGCGCTCGTCTCGGCGTTCTGGGCCTTTTCCGCCGCGCGCAGGCCGCCGATCAGGCTGGCAAAGCCCTTATCATGCAGCATACAGCAGCGGGCCGTCTCGTCCGGCTGGGCAGGGGTCAGCGCGCTGCACTGCTCCTGATCCAGCAGAGTGATCATCCCCTCGGGCAGATGGTAAGCCTCGGTGATGTGGCGGGCCGTCAGGCTGGGGTCCTCACAGGTGACCAGCAGGCGGATGTTCTCCCGCTGCAGCACCTCCAGCCCGCGGGCGGCGTTGCGGCCGCCCACATAATGGAGCACGAACATGGCGTGCAGGCTGCCAGAAACAGCCAGATACAGGATCTGCAGCGCGCCGTTTTGGGAGTGCTCATCCTCGTACTCCTGCTCAGGCAGGGGCACGCCCTCCCGCTCCATGTACAGCCGGTTGCCGATGAGCACCCGGTTGTTATTGCACCAAGCGGCAAAGCCAAGGCCGTGGTAGACCTCCAAGTCCTTCACAGGGTACAGGATCTCGGTGCGGTCCTCGATGATCTGGCGGAACAGACCCCGCAGGGTCTCACAGCTGTGGTTGAGGATGCTGGCCGCATAGAGGATGGCACGGTCGATGCGGCCGCCCTTGAAGATGCGGATATCCTCCAGATTCACGCTGTCGGCGGTAAAGAGCTCGTCGGCATCCACCTGCACAGTATCCACACCGCCCAGCTCCTCAATGGCAGCCCAGCCGGGCACCACGGCACCGGCGGCGGCTGCGGTCTTTTGCAGGCGCAGAGAAGCGATGCCCGCAACCAGGGTGGAGGACAGCGGTGCACCCATGCAGAGCATGGAGGTCAGGGCTGCGGCCATGCCGTTGGGCCCGCCGCCAAACAGCAGGAACACCAGTCCGCTGAGCACGGCGGCACCCAGCAGGATCAGGGCTGTCTTGCGGGCGCGGCGCTCACTGGCGCGCTCCCCGAAGCTCTGCTCCACCAGCGCCTCGTCCCACTGGACAGGGCGGCTGAGCAGCACCCAGGGGTCTTTCTGATCCAGGCTCCGGGCCAGCACCCGGATCAGGTCCTTATCCCGGACACGGAACGCGCCCTGCAGCCCCTCGGGGGATCGGGCGGCAAGGGCATAGCCGTTTCTGACGGCAGTCAGCAGGACACGGCTGCCCAGCAGGGCCAGGAACAGGCCCAGTGCGGCCACGCCGGAAAGCAGCGTCCAGCTGGAGTTCTGATAGCTCTGGGCGTTGAGCAGGGCGACCGCGGCCTGCACCAGCGCACCACAGGCGGCCAGCGCCGGCATGGTGTCTGCACTGGGGCGGCCCTTGAGGCCCTGCAGACCATCCCGCAGGACAGGCCAGCCCACAGCCAGCGCACCGGCCAGAAAGAGCAGGTTGGCGGCATAGAACGCCGCCGGGGCGATCACGGGGTCAAGGGAGGCCACAGGGGCCAGCAGCCCCTCGGCAACAAGGCCAAAGTGGAGCAGTACCACGGCAAGGATGCCCTCCAGCACACACCGCAGCGTCAGCTCCGCGCCCATCCGGCGGAGCTTCTCCCCCACCTGCTCAGGCGTTTCCGGCTCGGCTTCCTCTTCAGGCTTCTCCTCAGCCTCCGGCGCGGCAGGGGCCGCTTCCCCAGCGGGCTGGGCCGGGGTCTCCTCTGCCGGAGCGGCAGGCCGGGCGGGCGCTTCGTCCTCTTCCAGCCCCATCAGCGGCAGGCTCATGCTATCGTCCTTGCTGGGGGCCTCGGTGCGGGTAGGGGCCTGCGGCTCGTTCTCGTCCGCGCCCTTGCCAAAGAACTGGAAAGCCTTTTCCGGTTCCGGCTCAACCTCTGGCGCAGCTTCCGGGGCAGACTTCGCCTGCTTTACCGACTGATCCTCGGCAAACACCATGGGGATGGCCGGGCCCTCAGGCGCTGCGGGAGCTTCCGGCTCCACGGCCAGCACCTCTTCGGGGGCATCCTGCACCTCCTCCACCGGGGCGGGTTTGGGGGTGCCATAGAGCATGGCCTTGAGTTCGGCCATCTCTGCATCCTCCTGCTGCTCCTGCGGGGTCAGGGGTTCCCGGCGGCGGGGCAGCTCCGGCTTTTTCTCGGGCTGGGGTGCGGGCCGGGGTTCCGGCTTCGGCGCTGCGGGGGCTTCCGGCGCGGTGGGCAGAGCCACAGGCTCTGCTTCCTCCAGCTCTCCGGGCTCCAATGCCAGCTCCAGGCCGGCCTCGGCTTCTTCCTCATGGCCCAGCACGATCTCACCCGTGGGCGGCAGCTCATTCTGCACGGCCGGGGCGGCAGCTGGCTCCTCTTTGTCCTTTTCGCGGTGAAAGAACTTGCCCAGCAGGCTGCCGGTGCTCTCCTTTTCCTCATCGCGGCGCTTCATCTCTTCGGGCACCTGTGCCACGCTGGTGCTGAAAAACGTGCGGAACTTCTCGTTCTGCGCATCGATCTCTTCCTGTGTCAGCTCTTTGCGCTTATCATCCTTTGGCATCCTAGTCCCTCCCTGTTCTGGTCACAGCGGTCTGGCCGCTGTTTCTTACTCTGCAGCGCGCTGGCTCTGAATCTCGTACAGGATGATGCCAGCTGCCACCGAGACATTGAAGCTGTCCACGCCGGTGCCCTGAGCGGCCATATCCAGCCGCACCACACCGTCACAGAGCTTTTTCACCAGCTGGGATACACCGCTGCCCTCGCTGCCCAGCACCAGTGCGATGGGGCCGGTCAGGTTGTTCTTGCGCAGGGGCACGCCGTCCATATCGGCACAGTAGACGAACACCCCCTGATCTTTCAGGCGGCGGATGGTCTCGCCGATGTTGGCCACGCGGGCCACAGGCAGGCGCTCGGCCGCACCGGCGCTGGACTTGATGACGGTGGGGGTCACGGACGCGCCACCCCGCTTGGGGATGACGATACCGTGGGCTCCGCACAGCAGAGCAGAGCGCATCACCGCGCCCAGATTATGGGGGTCCTCGATGCCGTCACTCAGCACTAGGAAAGGAGGCTCCCCCTTCTCTCTGGCAACGTTCAGCAGGTCCTCCACGGTCACATATTCGATCTCGCTGGCAAAGGCAGCCACGCCCTGATGGCTCTCGGTGCCGGTCATCAGGCGCAGCTTGTTGGGGTGCACCCGCTTGACCGTGGCCCCGGCCTCCTTGGCCATGGCGGTATAGTAAGCTGCCACAGCGGGGGCCATGCCCTCCGCGATCAACACGGTATCCACGCCGGAACCGCTCTTGAGCAGCTCGGTCACGGGGTTTTTGCCGTAGACCAGGCTCTCATTCTTGGGCTGCTCCTCCGTGCTGCTGCGGCGGGGGCGGCGCGGCATTTTCTGTTCGTCCATTGATGTGTTCTCCTTCCATTCTATGGCAAGGCGGGCCGTTTGAGCCGCGCCATGGTTTCGTTCTGTTTCAGTTTTACTATATTTTGACACTGATACATTCTAAAGTATAGCATACCCCGGCATTCTTCGCAATGTTTGCCGAAGGCAAAAGTTTTCCACATTCAGCAGGCTATACAATCGGTAATTCAGCTCAATTTTTTCCACATGTTGAAAACCCGGTGGAAAATGTTCAAAAATCAAGTTTGTACGCCCACTTTCCGGGTGGAATTCCACAGTTTCCACCGAGTTTTCAACCTCCCGGGTTCGACACGCAAACTTTCTGCCGTACTTTTTGTAAAATTCAAGTCGGAATTATGACAATTTTTTGAAGGGAGATCCAGTGGTTTTTGCCAGAATCTCCAACATCAAAATGCCCAATGTGAATTTGTGTTGAAAACGCCGCGGGAACCGCCTTGATTTTATCCTGTAATTGGGGTATACTACCCTTAGGTTCGTTAAAGGATGCGCAATCTTGTATCCAAAACGGCTTTTTCACCCCAAAATGATTTTGCGGAGGTAATGAATAATGTTGGTAAATGCAACCGAAATGCTGATCAAGGCACGCGATGGCCACTACGGTGTGCCCCAGTTCAACATCAACAATCTGGAGTGGACCAAGGCAGTCCTGACCGCCTGCGAGGAAATGAAGAGCCCCGTCATTCTGGGCGTTTCCGAGGGTGCTGGTAAGTACATGACCGGTTTCAAGACCGTTGCCGCCATGGTCAGCGCCATGGTCGATTCCATGGGCATCACCGTTCCCGTTGCTCTGCATCTGGATCACGGCACCTACGAGGGCTGCAAGGCCTGCGTTGAGGCCGGCTTCTCCTCCATCATGTTCGATGGCAGCCACTACTCCATCGAGGAGAACGTGGAAAAGACCAAGGAGCTGGTCGCTCTGGCACACTCCAAGGGCCTGAGCATCGAGGCCGAGGTCGGCTCCATCGGCGGCGTTGAGGACGGCGTTGTGGGCGCTGGCGAGATTGCAGACCCCGCTGAGTGCGCAAAGATCACCGATCTGGGCATCGACTTCCTGGCTGCCGGCATCGGCAACATCCACGGCGTTTACCCCGCCAACTGGAAGGGCCTGGACTTTGAGGCTCTGGACCGCATCCACAAGGCTACCAACAACATTCCT
>ERZ506742.540-NODE-540-length-12520-cov-12.165_pt1 | contig 12520 bp, 13 predicted proteins | sample MGYA00512570_ERZ506742 | MGnify/ENA metagenome assembly ERZ506742 | reverse complement strand
TCCGTATCTCTTATCTGAAGAAACACGGCCGGGATCTGATCGCAGAACTGAAACAGCCATATGAACCATGGGAAGCCCGCGAGCGTGAGTGCAAAGCGATGGATGAAGGAAAATGATATACTATTGATTATAGATGATATAAAAAGTGCGTAAGCTTGGTGAGAACAATCCGGGGCTTACGCACTTTTTATGTATTGCTTTTTGAGATGTATTGGGAAAGCAATGAAAAAAATATTCCAATATGGGACTATTAAAGGTATTTTGCAGGTGTTAAAAACTGCTTCAAATTTACATTCCAAAATGTACGTAAAATATTATAATGAAATACAGGCGAAAAGTAAATGAGAAAAATAAATGCAAAATTAAATTAATCCATTGAAACAGTTTTTAAAAAATGTTATAGTGGGATCAGAAGGAGGGATTGATATGACAGAGCTAAAATTAGAGTTTCTATTAGAAGAACCGGAAATCCCGGCAGAGGTGGATCGTTTGTTACTAAGTTTTTTAAAGGCATCTGTAGAAAAATATTCTCCGGAACTTTTCGAAAAACTTTATACAAAAAAGCAATCCGTCATGAAAACATATTGCTGGTCATGCTATCTGCCGGGAGCACGATTCGCAGCAGACAAGATTTATCTGAAAGAAAATCGGTTTATGGTAACATTTTCCGATGCGGACATGGGAGAACTATTTGAATTCTTTAATGCATTTCAGTTAATGCGGAATATAGAGTATCCCATGGGAGGAAACTCGATGAAACTGCGTGAAGTGAAAGCAAAAAAGATTCCGGAGATTAAAGAATCGGAGCTTATCATAAAAATGCAGAGTTCCTTACTGGCAAGAAAACATGATCCGGAAAATAATACGGATATCTATTATACCTGTGAGGATCTTGAGCTTTCGGATACATTAAAAGACAATCTGAAGTTCTTCTTGAACAAGATCGGATGGGACGAAGATGTGGATTGTTTTTCGATTGTTCCGGTGAAAGGAAAAAAGATTGTTGCGAAAGTATGGGGAAGACCAACAAATGCCAGCATTGGGATATACAAACTACAGGGAACGCCCCGGCTTTTAGATTTCCTGTACTCTGCAGGACTTGGAAGCCGCAGATCGGAAGGCCATGGGAAATGGGAAATCGTCTGGTAGAGAGAGGTGATATTTTATGGAAAAATATGCAATTACGCCAGGTGATTTTCTGAAAAACGCCGGAATCGTCGGGATGAAATATATACTGGATTGCGCAAAGGCGCAGGAAGGTGTTGACTTTGGCATATCGGAAGACGGTCAGGAGATGTGGCTGAACTGCGAATTTATTCAAAATGCGGACTGGACCAGTCTGTATTTCCAGGCATGTGTGCAAAATTTTGGAAGGTTTACTGTTTACCAGGGCGTAATGGAGAAAATCAAGTGCTGTATCGGGAAAATTCAGAATGAAAAATGGAATCCGGGAAAGAACGAAAAGGATGATTTGAAATTTATCAATGACAAACTGCTCTCGAACAGTTACCAGGCCGGCTTTGAAAATATCAAAGATCAGATCGAACATCCGGAAGTTTATATAACACTGAAAAAAGAAAAACTGATTGATAAAATGACAGCGGAAGAATTACTGGAAAGGCTTTCGAAATTACAGGTGTTTCTGGAGCAGGAGAAATGCAAAGAGACGTTTATTATGAAAAGTGTAGTCTACAACTATATCAATCGTTTCTGGGATGGAAAAAGTTTTCTGCTTCGCTCGAATGCAAAAAAAGATATGAGGGAACAGTTTGAAAAAGATTTTTCAGAACCATTCCGAAAATACTTTATGACAGATCATACAAAAGCAAAGGATCTGTGTATTGACTGTGGAGAACCTGTAACCACAAAAGAGAAAGTATCCATCGCATTTATGAAGGAAGTCGGGGACGATTTTACAAGAAAACGGTCTGCGTTCTGGAATTGTAATGTGGATGCGTTCCTGTGTCCGGTCTGTACGTTTCTGTATGCAGCAAGTCCGCTTGGGTTCCGACTGTTTGCCAATAAATTTGTGTTTGTCAATAATAACAGTGATATGTTCACTCTGCTGGCAGCAAATTCCAAAAACAGGAAAAGCAGTCTGGAAGGAGAAAAAGAAGAGAATCAGAGATATTCCCAGTGGTTTGCGGAAACTCTGAATATCATATTGAATGAGAAAAGACAGGAACTTTCCAATATTCAGGTGATCCTGCGTGGAACCGGGGATAAGGACAGATATAAACTTTCTATTATCAACAAGGATATACTGAATATCCTGAAAAGGGAAGATGTAGAAAAAGCATTGAAAAATCTTGGTCAGTATCCGTTCACAAAGATCAGAAATGATTTTGTAAATGTGCATGAACAGGCTGTTATGAACCTGTTGGGCCATCAGAATCAGTATATTTTGTTAGATTCCCTGCTGAGAGAAGCCATTGCAGGGAATGCTGCATCAAACTTTCATATACATTGGGTATATGAGATTCAGAAGGGAACAGAGATCAGTTACAAAAAAGAAGAAGAGAAGGAGGTTCTTATGTATTGCATCAGTATGAAAAAGAGCGGTTCGGAATTACGAAAAGCGATCATGACCGCAAAAAAAGACACGACCGGAGATAGTCTGCGTGGTATCGAGTATCAGCTGCTTAATGCGCTGTCGGTAAAAAATACAGAGAAATTTATGGATATCGTTGCGAGACTGTACAGTTCCTATGGATCGGAAAAACTCCTGATACCGAATGGAATGATTCGGATGTTACAGGACAAAGAAAAATTTTCGGAGTATGGATACGCATTTGTTTTAGGACTGATTGGATGTTATGAAGGAAAGAAAGAGGTAGAACAATGAGAAGAGAAGGATTGACAGTAACTATGGTTTTTCTTGCGGAAAGTGCCAATTACGGAGAGGGAATCGGAAATATTTCTACATTAAAGAAAATGTCAAGAGGAAACCACGAGCAGTATTCGTATATTTCCAGGCAGGCGATGCGTTATAACATTGTCCGGCAGGCAAACTGGGATCAGACTCCGGTGGACGGAAAAAGCGGTGTGGTTCAGTTTGCACCGTCTGCAACGATTGCGGAATATCCGGAAATCGATCTGTTCGGCTATATGAAGACAGCGGCAAAGGATGGCGATCAGAAAGGCGGAGCGTCTACAAGAAGCGCTGTAGTGAGACTGAGTAATGCTATTGCACTGGAGCCGTTTTTGGGTAATCTGGAGTTCTTAACTAACATGGGACTGGCAGCAAGAGGAAAGCTGGAGAATGGAATTGCACAGAGCGAAATTCAGCGGTCATTTTATACTTATACCATAACGGTCGATCTGGACCGGGTAGGGATTGACGGAGAAGTGCAGATCACAGGAGAAGAAAAAGCAAATCGTGTGAAAACACTTCTGGATACCGTGCAGTATTTGTATCGGGATATCAAAGGCAGAAGGGAAAATCTGAGTCCGTTGTTTGTGATCGGTGGCAGATATGAACGGAGAAATCCATTCTTTGAAAACAGGATCCGGATAGAAAATGATCAGATCAATGTAGAAACTCTGGCAGAACTGTTAGAGGATGACGCGATTCGTACCCACACATTTACCGGTGTCGTAACAGGAACTTTTGACAATGAAAATGAGATCCGGGGAAAATTATCCGGAGAATCCGTAGGTGCAGCATTCAGACATTTAAAAGAGGAAGTGGAACAGTATTATGGAGAAAGCAATTAGAGTTCAGTGTTTTCAGAACCTGGTAAATTATCGAAAACCGAGCAGCTTTATCATAAAAGAGACATTCCCGCTTCCTCCGTATTCTACGGTGCTTGGAATGATCCATGCGGCCTGCGGATACCAGGAATTTCATCCGATGAAACTGTGTATTCAGGGAACAAACAGCGGAATGGTGTCGGAACTGTATACCAGATATTCCTTTTCTTCTGGTACGAAGTATGAAGAGGGAAGACATCAGCTGTGTGTGGATGGAAAATATGGTGTGTTTAAGGGGATCGCGAATGTAGAACTGGTCTGTGATAATCACATGGTGATTCATATTATTCCGGCAGAGGAAGATTTTGCACATGTATATCAATCTCTTCTATATCCGGGCAGGTATTTATCCCTGGGAAGATATGAGGATCTCCTGGATATCGAACGGGTTGACATTGTGAAAATTCATCAGGAAGAGGAAGTAGATCTCAAGCGGGATATGTACATACCGGTAGCGATGGCAGAGACACTGGGGATTGAGAAAAGTCGTATGACGGTGTACCATCTGACAAAGGAATATGAGATTACCAAACAGGGTCTGCGGCGGTGGAAAAAGGAAAATGGAAGAGTCAATGCTTTTTATTATCCTGCAGGAAATACACTGGGGCAGGGTGCCTACGTGGACGATTTCGAGGAAGATGCAGCGTTAGTGTTCTGTTAAAGAAGGTCAGAAAGGCGTGGGAATGAAATACTATGCAAAATCGAAGAAAAAGGGATTATCCGATAAAGAGCGGGGGAAACAGATAAAAGAACCGGAAGAAGAACAAAAAACACTGAATAGCCATCAGGAAGATATTGTGCGGTGTGCTGAAGCGTTTTTTGAAGAATATGACCGGTATTTTTCTGAAAAAGAGAAACGGCTGGTCATAGAAGCCTGCTGCATTCATGATTGGGGGAAGGCGAATCTGGTCTTTCAGGCAATGATAAATCCGGAACTTGCCGGAGAACGGAAGTTAAATGTGAAATCTATCAGTCAGATCCCTCATGGACACCTTAGCGCAGTTACTCTGTCACAAAACGAATTCTTTGCAATGGACGATAGTTTTACGAAAGATGATTTTGGGGCTTTTGTCACGGCAGTCTATCATCACCATACGAGAAAAGACCAGGAAGACAGTTCGGAGCTTCGTACATATGGAAAGAAATATTATCTGGAAGAGATCAGTGATTATCTTGGACAGACCAGAACAAAACTGTACTGTAGCAACTTGAACCATCTTCTGTTTCACAATAACGGATATAGTGGGAAGTTCCTATGTGATCCTGCAGTCTGGAATGAATATCTTCTCATAAAAGGATTGCTGAATAAGTTTGATTATACGGTCAGTGCCGGATATGAGAGTGCGGAACTGGCGTGTGATATCAGGGAAAAAAGGTTGAAAAAAGAAGTGGAGAGTTTTCTGGAAGGAAAGGATTTACGGTCTGCCCAACAGTTCATGAAAGAGCATACAGATGATAACCTTGTTGTTATTGCACCCACCGGATCCGGAAAAACAGAAGCCGCTTTGTTATGGCTTGACGGGGAGAAAGGATTTTACACGCTGCCTTTGAAAGTTTCTTCCAATGCAATTTATTCCAGAATAAAAAACGGATATGGTTATGAACATGCGGCGATTTTGCATTCGGACAGCATGGCGATGTATCTGAAAGAAAATCCGGGATCTGCCTGGGAAAAACAGGAACAGGCAAAGTTGTTAGCGAATCCTGTTACTGTGTGTACGATTGACCAGTTGTTTACGTTTGTTTACAGGGCGCTGGGGACAGAGATCTTTGCAGCAACTTTGAAGTATTCCAAGCTGATCATAGATGAAATACAGTCTTATGATCCAAGAAGTATTGCTACGATCTTATACGGTCTGAAAACCATCCAGCAAATGGGCGGCAGATATGCGATTATTACGGCAACTTTTCCACCTGTACTGAAAGATTTTATGGAGCAATACGGATTGGCAGATCATTGTTTGTTTGCAGACTTTACAGAAGATCCGGATATTCTCATTCGTCATAAGGTAAGCATCCAGTATTCGGAAATGTATCTGGAAGAGATTGCAAAGCAGGGGAAAACCAAAAAAGTACTGGTGATTTGTAATACCGTTTCCAGGGCGCAGGAGGTTTATGAAAAACTGCGGGAAAGGAACGATTCTGTGTGGCTGTTACATTCCCGTTTTATTCGCAGAGACCGTAATTTACTGGAACAAAAGATTATGGAGTTTTCAGAATCGGATGAAGCGGGGATCTGGGTCACCACGCAGATCGTTGAAGCCAGTCTGGATATCGATTTTGATATTCTGCACACGGAAATGTGTACAGCAGACAGCTTGTTGCAGCGTATGGGAAGATGTAACCGGAAGGGAAGAAGGATTCCTGAACTTTCCAATATTTTTGTATATGATAACAAAAATGGAAGCGGAAGTATTTACGAGGAGAACTTGTATCAGCGATCGCTGGAAAAACTGAAAAAGTATGAAGATATCCTTTTTTCAGAAAAACAGAAGACGAAATATATGAATGAAGTGTATCGGACAGAAGCGATACGGAATACAGAATATTACAGGAAAATTCAAGACTGTATGGAGAAATTCTCGGAGATCCATCCGGCGGAATATACTCTATCGGAAGCGAAGGTGCGCGATATCAAGAGCATTACGGTCATTCCGGATACCATCTATGAAGAAAATCAAGAACTGTTTGAAGAAGTAGAAGACAGATATCTATCAAAAGAGAGAAAGCAGGAGATTCGGACAAAGTTGCAGGATTTAACCATGGGAATCAATCTGAGGACCTGTTTTGGACATCCGGATGGAATAGATAAGGCAGCAATTGGCTCGACAGACATCCATCGAACACAGTTTGTTTATGAGTTTGATTGTGAAACACTGCAAGGACGAGGTCTTTTGCTTGGAGAGAAGGCAGATAGTATCTTTTTATAGGAGGTACGACGTGAAAGAAAATATAACTGGTATGATGGTATATTATTACTTCGTCTGCAAACGGAAACTCTGGTACTTCTGTCATGAAATCACAATGGAGACGGAGAACGAAGATGTGTTACTCGGAAAACTGTTGGACGAGAGCAGTTACAAAAAGAATGACAAACACATTTCTATTGATCAGATAATCAACATTGATTTTATGAAAGAATCCGGAGAGCTGCATGAGGTGAAAAAGAGTAAGTCTGTAGAAGAAGCAGGGATTTGGCAGATGAAATATTATCTGTATTACCTGCAGCAGCGTGGCGTGATCGGAATGAAAGGAAAAATCGATTATCCATTATTAAAAAAGACAATGAGTGTGGAAATTACAGATGAAGACTGCGGGGAAATAGAAAAAATCATTTGCGAAATTACACAGATAAAAAAGATGGATATACCACCGGATGATTGTAATAAGAAAATATGTAAGAAATGTGCGTATTATGATTTGTGCTTTATATAATACGAGGTGAGTGATATGAAACAAAGTTTTTATGTTTATAATAATGGGGACTTAAAACGCAAAGATAACACACTTCAGTTTACGAATCACGATGGAGAAAAGAGAGATATACCGGTTGAACGGATTTCTGATATTTATGTGATGTCGGAAATGTCTTTCAATACAGCTTTTATCAATTATATTTCACAATATGGGATTCCGATGCATTTTTTCAATTACTATAATTTTTATACGGGAAGTTATTATCCGAGGGAAACGTTGCTGGCAGGGAGATTGCTGGTAAGACAGGTTGAACATTACACGGATTATGAGAAAAGGATTGTGTTGGCGAGGAAATTTATCGAGGCTGCGGCGGATAATATTTATCGTAATCTCAGATATTATAATGGAAGAGGGAAAGATGTTTCTGTTTATATGAAAGAAGTGGATTCGCTTCGAAAACAGATTGGCAGTACGACTACAATCGAATCGTTGATGGGTGTGGAAGGTAATATCCGAAAACAATATTATGCTGCGTGGAATATTATCATTAATCAGGAAATATCGTTTGAAAAGCGGGTGATGCATCCCCCGGATAATATGATCAATTCATTGATCTCTTTCGTAAATACGCTGATCTATACCAAGGTACTGGGAGAACTCTACCGTACTCAGCTAAATCCCACCATTAGTTACCTGCATGAACCGGGGGAGAGAAGATTTTCTTTAAGTCTTGATCTTGCAGAAGTGTTTAAGCCGCTGATTGGTGATCGGCTGATTTTTTCCCTGTTGAATCGGAATCAGATCACGGAAAACAGTTTTACGAAAGAACTGAATTTTCTTCATCTGAAAAAAGATGCCTCCAAACTTATCGTGTCGGAACTGGAAAGTCGGCTCAAGAAAACGGTGATGCATAAAGAACTGGGAAGACAGGTCTCCTATCAGTACCTGATTCGTCTGGAAGCGTATAAATTAATTAAGCATCTGATTGGCGAAAAAGAGTATGAGGGATTTCGAATATGGTGGTGAAGTATGTATATCGTATTAGTATATGATGTAAGTCAGGAAGACCATGGAACTAAGCGATGGTCAAAAATATTCAAGACATGTAAAAGATATTTAACACACATCCAGAACTCTGTATTTGAAGGGGAGATAAGCAGAGCGCAGCTGGCAAGCCTGCAGCAGGAACTGAAACAGTATATCGATCCGGAGTTGGATTCTGTTATTCTCTTCAAATCACGTCAGGAAAAATGGATGGACAAGGAATTCTGGGGCAGAAAAGATGACCTGACCAGTTTCATCTTGTGATTGTCGACCTGAGATAGAGATAAAATTACGAGAGGTCGACAAACGTGAAAAACATAAGCAAAATAGTGCTTCCGGTGAACCGTGTTATATCGAAATAAATAAAAAGATAAAAAAATACCATGGTCGACAAAATATGGTATAATATGGAAGAATTAATCGGTGGTTCAGAGGAGCGGAGTATTAATAGAAACATATTGGAATGTAAAGCACTATCATCTGATCGTATTCGACTGGATTCCCCCGGTATTAATAGAAACATATTGGAATGTAAAGTAGGATCAAGTTTAGAGTCATCAGGTTTAGGGTCATCGTATTAATAGAAACATATTGGAATGTAAAGGAAAGAGTACTCTTTCGGCTCGCCAACGGCGATCTGGTATTAATAGAAACATATTGGAATGTAAAGAAGGTAGGTGATGAATAATGGATGGTCTTGTTTTTGTATTAATAGAAACATATTGGAATGTAAAGAGTAGTTTAGTTGTTTCTAATTAGTTCATTTGTTTCAGTATTAATAGAAACATATTGGAATGTAAAGAAACTTGATGACCCTAAGGTAGGTGATGAATAATGGTATTAATAGAAACATATTGGAATGTAAAGATTTTGTCTGCTGGCGGTTCTGGTGCTCAGACTGGGTATTAATAGAAACATATTGGAATGTAAAGGAGTTTGATGAAAAGAATTGCGTTGATTTATCTATGTATTAATAGAAACATATTGGAATGTAAAGATCAAATACGATTAAATGATAATGCGGACGATGAGGTATTAATAGAAACATATTGGAATGTAAAGCAAGGAATCAAGAATGTATCAAGCTGACGCCATGTTGTATTAATAGAAACATATTGGAATGTAAAGAACTGCGACGCATAACGAGCAGCATTAGCAGAATTGGTATTAATAGAAACATATTGGAATGTAAAGATGGATGACTTGTTTTTGGACACCTACTACTTTTTGTATTAATAGAAACATATTGGAATGTAAAGTACAAATCGGAACGGAAGAATCTTCTGCTTCTTCGTATTAATAGAAACATATTGGAATGTAAAGACAGATAACTTAAACTCCTCTCGAGTTACAGTCCCGAGTATTAATAGAAACATATTGGAATGTAAAGAGCAGACCAGCTGCTGAGGAAGTAAGCGAGCCAATCAGTATTAATAGAAACATATTGGAATGTAAAGGATATCCAAAAACTTCATCAAGACTGCCAAAGCCAGTATTAATAGAAACATATTGGAATGTAAAGTCGGGAGAAATAACGCCAAAATGACCACGCAACAGCGTATTAATAGAAACATATTGGAATGTAAAGCTTATAAAAGTGATCTGGAAAGACCGCGATCTAGGTATTAATAGAAACATATTGGAATGTAAAGGAAAAACTGTTTTTTAGAAAAACTAAGTCGTTTTCCGTATTAATAGAAACATATTGGAATGTAAAGATGATTTGTGTTTTACTGAAAGATCTTCCTACACCGGTATTAATAGAAACATATTGGAATGTAAAGTAGCTGGCTGTTTTCCTGAAACAACATCACGATTTGTATTAATAGAAACATATTGGAATGTAAAGGTCGAAAATAATTAAGTGATAGTGCGGACGATGTGTCGTATTAATAGAAACATATTGGAATGTAAAGATGGAACAGCTGCTGGAAAGTACAGAGGATGAGGAGGTATTAATAGAAACATATTGGAATGTAAAGTCAGGTCGCAGTTCAGGAGAGTACCGTCCTGAATATCGTATTAATAGAAACATATTGGAATGTAAAGAACGGAAGAATCGAAGGAAAAACGAACGGAATGAGTATTAATAGAAATATATTGGAATGTAAAGAGGGAATCGCACAGGGCATCAAACAGACAACAGCGGTATTAATAGAAACATATTGGAATGTAAAGTTTGAAAGTTAATAAGTTACATGACTATTTTACTTCGTATTAATAGAAACATATTGGAATGTAAAGTAATTCTGTGCCCAACCCAACGTGCATGTTTTTTCGTATTAATAGAAACATATTGGAATGTAAAGATATTCGCTGTGATTTCCGTTCCGTTTACTGTCAGCGTATTAATAGAAACATATTGGAATGTAAAGTTGTACGATTCCGGGATAATTCGTGTTACCACATCGTATTAATAGAAACATATTGGAATGTAAAGCCAGTAGGTCAGTGTGCTGTTTTTCATCCATTTCCGTATTAATAGAAACATATTGGAATGTAAAGGCATAACCAAGCTGGGAAGCATACCGGGCAGCATTGGTATTAATAGAAACATATTGGAATGTAAAGTTCAGTATTTTGCACTGATGTGTGGCTGTGTGACACGGTATTAATAGAAACATATTGGAATGTAAAGACTAAAAGTCTGGAGGAGATCGAAGTAGATCTTGGTATTAATAGAAACATATTGGAATGTAAAGTTCAGTATTTTGCACTGATGTGTGGCTGTGTGACACGGTATTAATAGAAACATATTGGAATGTAAAGACTAAAAGTCTGGAGGAGATCGAAGTAGATCTTGGTATTAATAGAAACATATTGGAATGTAAAGATGATATATGCAATCACGGAAGCGCCTGCCATAATCGTATTAATAGAAACATATTGGAATGTAAAGGTGCTTTCCGCTGGTGGTTCCGGCGCTCTATAATGGTATCGTAATTTAAGACACTTCAAGAGACATTTCTTAATGAATCTGATATACTGTAAACACTACAGAAAGAAGGATTTTTATTATGTCTCGAACAAGAAGAAATTTCTCAGCCAAATTCAAATCAGAATTAGTGATTGAACTGCTCAAAGGAGAAAAAGACTTAAATACAATCGCAACCGAAAACAATATTCAGCCGAATCTTCTTCGCAACTGGAAGAAGGAGTTCCTCGATAAAGCATCCATGGTTTTTGATGACACCCGAGAGGATAATCTAAAAGAAAAACTTGCTTTAGAGCGCAAGGAAAAAGCTGAATATGCGAAAAAAGTTGGCCAGCTCACCATGCAGGTGGATTGGTTGAAAAAAAAATCTGAAGAAACACTTGGACCTGACTACGAGAGTAAATTTAGTCCAAAATCTTTTGAAGACTAAAGAACTTCCAGTTAAAACAGGAGCTGCGCTTCTTGATATCAACCGTACCAGTGTGTATTACAAGGGCACGCCCATATCTCAGGAGGAGTTAGATTGCAAATCAATCATAGATCGTTTACACACGGATAACCCGGCCTGGAGAGCACGACAATTGTCTGCCCAACTGAAGAAACGTGGGTATCAGGTTGGCCGCCAGAAAACGCGCCGTTATATGAATGAAATGGGGATCGATCCAAAAATGAACCTTTCTAAACGTATGCAACAGGCTAAAGTCTGCCCGTATCTGCTACGTAACGCCGTTATCGACCGTCCAAATCAGGCATGGTCAATCGACATTACATACATCCCCATTAAGCGTGGATTCCTGTATCTGACCGCTGTGATTGACTGGTACAGCCGCTGTATCGTTGGCTGGGAAGTCGATGATACTCTGGATACCAGAATGGTCATAACTGCGTTAAAAAAGGCGTTTATGGTGGCAAAACCTGTTATCCTGAATTCGGATCAGGGCTGTCAGTTTACAAGCAATGAGTACATGAATTTCCTCAAAGAGAACCAGATCCGTCAAAGCATGGATGGTAAAAGCCGGTGGGCTGACAATATCATGATCGAACGATGGTTCCGGAGTTTCAAGTACGAGGAAGCATATCTGACTCAATACAACAATATCCGAGAAGCAAGGAAGGCTATTGGGAAATATGTGCATACATACAACTTTGAACGTTGTCATTCCGCACTCAATAATCAGACACCGGCATCCTGCTATTATCCAATCCTGTTACTGGATGATCACGCAGCCTAAGGGGGATTTTCTCCCCTACCCAGTTACATATATCAGTTCATTATAAAAAGCTTGGATTTTTGTCTTGACAACTGAACCACTATATTCAGAGGTGGGAAAAATATTCCTGCCTTCCGGTCTTCTGACATTTTTTATCGTA
>ERZ506742.528-NODE-528-length-12687-cov-4.13577_pt1 | contig 12687 bp, 8 predicted proteins | sample MGYA00512570_ERZ506742 | MGnify/ENA metagenome assembly ERZ506742 | reverse complement strand
ATGTCGGCAGTGTTCCTGTTACTACAACCGTCTTTCCTGTCAGAACAGATTCCACCGTCTCTGTCTCTTCCGCCCGCATATTCACGCCATACTCTTTCAAGCGGTCTAAAATTTCGATATTTTTTTCATCTGTAAAGAAATTCCGGATACAAAGCGCACTCACTTCTCCGATATCATTGACCTCTGTGAGCTGTTCAACGGAAGCTTCCTTTAAATGATCCATATCTTTAAAATACTTCATGATCGCTTTTGCAGCTGCCTTTCCCACGTTTGGAATCCCAAGTCCGGTGAGAAGCTTATAGGCATCGTTCTCTTTTGATTTCTCGATCGCATCCAAAAGCTTATCCGTATTTTTTTCTTTTCCGATAATTCCCTGATCGATCAATTCATCGCGATGTGTCTTTAGTACAAAAACATCAGCGACATTATTAATATACCCCAAACGGACAAGTTCTTCAATATAAACCGTACCAAAACCTTTGATGTCCATTGCGTCACGCCCTACAAAGTTGATAATATGGCGTTCTAACTGTGCCGGACAGTTTGGTGATGTACACTTAATATCCGCAGTGTCTTTCTCCCTCTCTGTCTTTGCACCGCAAACAGGGCAGACATCCGGGATCACAAACCGTTTCCAGTCAGAAGGTCTTTTCTCTTTCTTCACTTCCTTAATCTTCGGAATGATCTCCCCCGACTTATAAACTACAATTGTATCTCCAATTCCGATATCCAGATCATCAATAAAATCCTGATTGTGCAAAGTTGCCCTCGAAACAGAAGTTCCGCAGAGGCGCACCGGTTCAAACACAGCTGTCGGTGTGATTCTTCCGGTTCTTCCTACCGAAAGTTCAATATTTAATAGTCTGGACTCTTTCTCCTCCGGTGGATATTTGTATGCGATTGCCCAGCGCGGTACTTTGGATGTTTCTCCCAACTGCTCACGGTCAGAAAAACGATTGATCTTCACCACAGCGCCGTCAATATCATATGTCAGATTTCCGCGGTTTTCACCAATTGCCGTGATTGCATCCCACACTTCCTCTGCGGTCGTGCAGACTTTGTAATCGTCTATGACATGGATCCCCTGCTTTTTCAAAAATTCATATCCTTCGGTATGAGTTGCAAACTCCATGCCACGCACTTGCTGGATATTGAAAATAAACATGGAAAGATCCCGCTCTTTCGTCACCTTGCTGTCTAACTGGCGGAGTGTTCCCGCTGCACAGTTTCTTGGATTGGCAAACACTTTTTTTCCAAGAAGCTCCTGTGTCTCATTTACCTTTTCAAATGCAGCGTTTTTCATGTATACTTCGCCGCGGATCTCCAGATACTCCGGTTTGTCCTTTAACTTTTGTTTTACGTCTTTGATCACTTTCGCATTCGCAGTGACATCCTCACCGAAATTAATTCCATCCCCTCTGGTTTCCGCCAGTATTAATTCTCCGTTCTCATAACGCAGTGACATGGAAAGTCCGTCAATTTTATACTCCACAACAAATTCCGGATGATCTAACTGTTTCTGCATTTCCTCCACGAAGTTAAATACTTCCTCTTTGGAAAAAACATCCTGAAGGCTCAACATCGGAACATTGTGGCGCACAAGCACACCCGCTTCTCTTTTTGCTGTTCCACCAACACGCTGTGTCGGAGAATCCGGCGTGACAAGCTCCGGGTGCTCTTTTTCCAGGTTCTTCAGTTCCTGCATCATCATGTCGTATTCATAATCTGAAATCTCAGGACTGTCCTGATTATAATAGCGGTCAATATGATATTCGAGTGTTTTCTTTAACTCGGCAATTCTCTCTTCTGCTGACATTTTCTTCATCCATTTCTACTTTTTTGATTTTTCTTTCATGCGCTCACTTTTGGGATATTTCTTCGGGATGACCGTCTCATTGGAGGAATCTTTAATTAATGATAAAAGCTGTCTGTACTCCTCCGTTGTAACATCCCGGTAGGTTCCAACCGGCAGGTCTCCAAGTTCAATATTCATGATTCTTGTACGAACAAGTTTCTCCACACGATAACCGAAATATTCACACATCCGTCTGATCTGGCGGTTTAGTCCCTGTGTCAAAATAATCTTAAACTGTTTCTTTCCAATCTGTTTTACATGACATTTTCTGGTCATTGTATTCAGTTCAGCAAGCGGCACTCCGTTTGCCAGACCATGGATAAAACTCTCGGTGACTGGTCTGTTGACTGTAACAATGTACTCTTTTTCATGCATATTCCCGGAGCGCATCATTTTATTGACAATATCACCGTTATTCGTCAGTAACAGCAGCCCTTCTGAATCTTTATCCAGACGTCCGACCGGATAGATGCGCTTCGGGTAATTAATATAATCGATCACATTGTTTTTTTCGCGCTTTTCTGCGGTACAGACAATGCCAACCGGTTTGTGAAACGCAATTAAGATCATTTCCTCTTCTTTTGAAACTTTCTTTCCCTGAAACAAAACCGTCTGTCCTGGCAGCACTCTTGCGCCTGTTTCCGCAACTTTTCCATCAATGGTAATATTTCCTAGTTCTACCTGACGGTCTGCCTCGCGTCTGGAACATACCCCTGCTTCGCTCAAAAATTTATTGATACGGATTCCGTTTTCTTCCATACTTTTCCTTTTCCTGTCATTATTCCATATGATTCTATTTTGTACAGCTTCAAATAACTACAAAAACGGAGACTTCAATTTGCTGGAAGCCTCCGTAGCATTCTGTTACTTTTTTATTTTAATAAATCGGTCTTGATATAACCTGTCTTATTCTTCCATGTTACTTTTGTCCAGCCTTCTGCATAACTCATCACAACCGTTACCTTCTCTCCGGCATAGGCAACTCCGACTTTGTCTGCTGTCTCGCTCATGGAAGACCGGATGTTTGTTGTGTTGGAGAGCATGATCGTTGTGCCCTCTGTCAATGCTTCTGATGCCGCTGTCTCAGAAGCATTCTCCGGTGCTTCTGCTGATAAAAATTCACTCTTAATATAACCTGTTGTACCGTTGTAATCGACAATACTCCAGTCTCCTTCTGTACCGGTTCTGGTAAGTGCCGTTCCTTTTTCAACAGAGCCAAGCTTGTCTGCTGAGGTATCTGCACCTGACCGGACATTTACTTTGTCTGTTGTGTATACAGTTTCTGTTGCAGGTTCTGCAGGTGTTTCTTCTGCAGGTGTTTCTTCCGCCGGAGTTTCCTCAGCAGGAGTCTCTGTTGCAGGAACCTCTTCCGTTGCAGGCACTTCTTCTGTACTCTCTGTTGCGTCTGCCACAATAGTATTACGCCACTCGGTGATCGCATTTGGAATAGTCGTTGCACAGAGATTCAACAGGTTCTCGTCTGTTGACAATGCAGCTTCGTATTTCTGCTGGATATCATTCTGTAATTCAATGACATCATCGCTGTTGTAGAAGTTCGTGATAAGGTTGCGGATGCTTGTATCCAACGCACTCTCCTGTCTGGACAGGTTGTACTCACTGTAAAGATTATCAATGTAAAGACTTCCATCGTCATTTGTTCTGACATAGAAGAAATAAAGCCCCGGTGCAGGTGTTTCCACTCCCATAAACTTCACATTCAGGCTGACATTTACCATATAAGAATTGCTGTCAAGCCCGGACTTTGTATAGCAGTTAATGTCCTGATACTGCTCAATGTACTGACTGATCAGTGTGATATAACTCTGCTCATTCTGTGTGATCGGTGTTGCCAGTGTCTGTAATGTGACAAGATCTCCGGATGCATAAGCAGTAAAGTAGCTGTTGATCAGCTCATTGACTGCCGGAACTGCATTTTCCTCATATGCTTCTTCTGTCACAACCGTCTCAGTAACCGCCACGTTATTATCGTCTGCGTTTCCGGTTCCATTTCCCGTGAATTTCACTAAAATAAGTAAAAGCACAACAAACAGTGCTCCTGCCACGAAATATCTGGCATTCTTTTTTACAAATTCTACCATTTTCTGAATATCTATGTTATTTGATTTATTATCCTGATTCGTTGAAGCCATTTTTACCAAACCTTTCTGTCACAGACCCGAATTTTGTCTGCGGTATCTATTATGAAAAATGTAATTGTTTCCTATCTGCAATTACAAAAAATTAATCTAACAAACATTTTACATAATAGCATTATCTCTGTTTATTGTCAACGAATGGCTGGCTTTTCCAATTCTTAATATTTTATTTCAGAGTAAAAAAAAGATGCCACTACTGACATCTTTTCACTGCGCCTGGCGGGAATCGAACCCGCAGCGTCGGAGTCGGAGTCCGATGTTTTATCCATTAAACTACAGCCGCATATATTCTTTTAACTGTTTCACAAACAGCCTATTTATCATAGCAGATAAAAGCGTAAATTTCAAGAGATTTTTATGCATTCAAATCTTTTTCGTAAATAAAGTGATAAGTTCCCGAAAACGGTTTTCTTTTCTCAGATAGCAATGCCCCGTCCGTTGTAATTCCTGATCCATGGTTGCAATGATCTGCATGGAAAGTTTCAGCTCGCCTGTGATGTCGGATGCCTCCATCAGAACATCCGGCCGCTTTTTTAACATTTCCGCAAAATACGTTTTTGCACCAAAAACATCCATAGAAATGAAGTAACTCGCAAGCTGTTCTTTCATCTCGCGTGTCTCTGCCTTTTCTCCTAACATGCCCACTTTGCATTCATAAACCTTCAGATGATTTACGCGCACCCACACAAGCAGCAGGAACTCAGAAATAAATCCAAACACCCGTTTGTGATAATCGTCCTCTCCATTTTCCAGACAGATCCGCTTCTGCACCTCAAAAAAAATGTGAAACAGCCATTCACAGTATGTATCAAACCATTTTTTCGATGTGACGATCATATTGCCAAAATACGTTTCCGTTCCGTTCTCGAGCTGTACAAATGTATCGTAATATTCCGGGTAGAGTTCTTTTATCACCTCTCCTGTCATATCGAGAGCATGAATATTATGATTTGTCGCAAAACCATAATGATAGGAGTTGTTCAGCACCACCCTTTTGGTCGTGATCAGATCATAGTCCTTTAAAAGCTCCAGATACTCTGCCTCTGTAAAAATTTTTTCCTGCTCATTCAAAAGATACCTTCTGTAGTGACAGGTTCCTACATATTTATATGTGTGTACATTTTTCCATATCCAATACAATCCGGTCAGTTCACTGTAATAACAGTTTTCCGCAGAAATGTTGTCTCCCGTGTTGTCACAGAGGTAACCAAGATCCTCTTTTTCCTCCCTGCCCACCTGAAGCGGCTGGTACATTTTATCTTGTGGTACTTCAAATTTTTTATGTGTCAGTGCAAAAATTTTTATCTTCATGTGAAACACCTGTCTTTAAAGCATGTTATCGAAAACTTCCGACACTCATTTTACACCATGTTCGGTTTTTATCATAGTGTTTAATTCTTTTAAAAGCGTGGCTGATTTTTTTAACTGCTCCTGTTCCTCCTCATCGAGTTCGATCGGCACAACTGCCTCCACACCATCTTTTCCGACGATTGCAGGCATACTGATGACCACATCTTCCATACCATAAATTCCGTGCATCATGGAAGACACTGGGAGAATGGACTGCTCGTTTCTTATGATACACTCGCAGATTCTTTTTACCGCCATCGCAATTCCGTAGTAAGTTGCCTGTTTTCTCTGAATGATCTCATAGGCACTGTTTTTCACTTCCTCATAAATTTTATCCTCGGATTCCTCGTGAAAATAATGTCCGCGCATCTCACAGAACGCATCGAGCCGCACACCGGAAACGTTTGCATTTGACCAAGCTGCCAGCTCGCTGTCCCCGTGTTCACCGATGATAAACGCATGCACACTGCGGTTGTCGACCTTCAAATGTTCCCCGATCAGATATTTTAATCTTGCCGTGTCAAGCACCGTTCCAGAACCAAGCACTCTGTTCTCCGGGAAACCGGACAGTTTTAACGCTGTGTAAGTGAGAATATCCACCGGATTTGAAACGATAAGAAGCATGCCCTCGCAGTTTCGCTTTGCGATTTCCGGGATGATTGTTTTATAAATTTCCACATTTTTGTGGATGAGATCAAGCCTCGTCTCGTCCGGCTTCTGATTTGCCCCCGCCGTAATGATAATGATTGCCGCATCGACAATGTCATCGTAAGTTCCGGCATACAGCCGGATCGGCCTTGCAAACGGAAGTCCATGTGCGATATCCATCGCCTCACCTTCCGCTTTTTCCCTGTTTACATCGATCATTACCATCTCGGAAAAAATGCCGCTCTGCATTAATGCAAACGCAGAGGACGAACCTACAAATCCACAGCCGATCATGGCGGCTTTTCGAATATTTACCATAATAAAATCACCTTATCGTTGTTTATAATGTTTACGATAATTTTTGAGAGGTAAATCTACGCACTGAAATATGAGGGAATGCAATCAAACTTTCGGAGACACGCTCCCGCTACGTGTCGCTCGCAGCGGTACTAAGAACTCACATCCTGCATTTTATTTCTGATAAATCAGAATAAAACGCAGAATCTGACTTCTAAGAACCGGCGGCTCCACAGTGTCTCCTTCTCTTTTGATTGCATTCCCTCATATCATATACATATTGAAACCTCTCAAAAATCATCTTATTCGCTACTATCATGCCCGATTCGGTGAATTTTATGTGTCACAACACACAGGTTTGGTATGGGTTATGACATTCGAACATATATTCGTTTTTAGTTTACAGATTTCCTCAAGTTTGCTATAATTGATGTAATGTAAAACTCGAAACTCGTACATAATGTAGAACGCGTTTCGCACAAACCATTATGATACCAGGAGGAATCTGTATGCACTCTCTCATTTTTCATGTCGATGTGAACTCTGCCTTTTTGAGCTGGGAATCGGCGAAACGCCTGCGTGATAACCCGGATGCACTGGATTTAAGAACCATCAACGCCGTAATCGGCGGCGATGAAAAGATGCGCCACGGAGTGGTCCTTGCAAAATCTCCTTCTGCGAAGAAATACGGCATTATGACCGGCGAACCATTATCCCATGCCAGACAAAAATGCCCGGAACTTGTCGTTGTTCCGCCGGATCATGAACTGTACGCTGCTTCCTCCCGAAAGTTTATCGAAATTTTAGAAGAGGTTGCCCCGGTGATCGAACAGTGCAGTATTGATGAGGCTTTCTGCGATATGACCGGAACGGAAAAACTCTACGGCGATCCCATTGCTTTCGCAACAAAATTAAAAGACCGGATTTATAAGGAGCTTGGCTTTACCGTCAATATCGGTATCTCTACAAATAAGCTTTTAGCAAAGATGGCATCTGATTTTGAGAAGCCAAACCGTGTGCATACTCTTTTTCCGGAAGAGATGGCGACAAAGTTCTGGCCGCTCCCGGTGGAATCGTTATACGGCTGTGGAAAAACCACTGCAAAAAGACTGCGCTCTCTTGGAATCACAACCATCGGCGCACTTGCAAAAGCTGACCGCCAGATGTTACTCTCCAATTTTAAATCCCAGGGCGATTATCTGTGGGAATCCGCCAATGGGATCTCCTCCTCTGCCGTGACTGCAGAATCTCCTGCCAACAAGGGTTATGGCAACTCGGTCACTCTGCCTTACGATGTCACAGATACAGAAAACGCGCACCACATTCTGTTATCTCTCTGTGAGACTGTGGGTGCGCGCATCCGTTATGATAAAGCCTACATCAGCGTGGTGCAGGTTCAAATTGTGGACAATGACTTTCATCACCGCTGTAAGCAGTTATCCCTGCCTTCTGCCACTAACGTGACCGAAAAGATTTATGAGGCAGCCTGCAAGGCATTTGATCAGGGCTGGGATCACGCTCCCATCCGGCTGCTCGGTGTCTCTACGAGCAAAGCAACCGACGAAAGCTATGAGCAGTATAATCTTTTCGATCAGGATAAGTTTGAGCGGTTGTCCAAATTAAATTCTGCCATCGATAAAATCCGTGATAAGTATGGGGATGATGCAATCGTGCGTGCCTGCTTTGCGGAAACGCCAAAAAATTAAGCTACAACATCCTCAAACTGGGAATTATAAAGGTTCGCATAGAAACCTCCTGCTGCGAGAAGTTCCTCATGTCTGCCCTGCTCAATGATATCTCCGTCCTTCATGACAAGAATTAAATCTGCGTCACGGATCGTGGAAAGTCTGTGTGCAATGACAAAGCTGGTTCTTCCCCTCATCAGGTTATCCATTGCCCTCTGGATCTCAATCTCGGTTCTCGTATCTACCGAGGAAGTTGCCTCATCCAGAATCAGGATCTTATTGTCTGCAAGGATTGCACGCGCAATAGTCAAAAGCTGTTTCTGTCCCTGCGATACATTGCTTGCATCCTCGTTTAATTCCATCTGGTAACCACCTGGCAATGTCTTGATGAAATGATCTGCTCTCGCTGCCTTCGCTGCTGCAATCACTTCCTCATCCGTTGCGTCAAGCCGGCCGTATCGGATATTTTCCATGATTGTTCCCTTGAACAGCCAGGTATCCTGCAATACCATTCCGAATGCATCACGCAGTTCCCTGCGGTTGAAATCCTTGATATTATGTCCATCAAGACAGATTGCTCCGCTGTTTACATCATAGAAACGCATAAGCAGTTTTACCATCGTCGTTTTTCCGGCTCCGGTTGGTCCTACGATTGCGATTTTCTGTCCCGGTTTTACACTGGCACTGAAATCATTGATGATGATCTGCTCTGGATTGTATCCAAAATGGACATGATCAAATGTCACTGCACCTGTAATTTTCGAAACATCCGCCGGATGTTCTACGATCTGCTCTTCCTCCTCTTCCTCCAAAAACTCAAATACACGCTCGGATGCCGCAGACATAGACTGTACCTGATTAATCACCTGCGCGATCTGCTGGATCGGCTGTGTGAAGTTTTTCACATACTGGATGAACGCCTGGATATCACCGATCGTGATCGTGCCACGGATTGCAAGCAGTCCACCAGTCAGGGCAACACAGGCATAACCTAAGTTTCCCACAAACATCATGATCGGCTGCATCATACCGGACAAAAACTGTGATTTCCATGCGGAATCATAGAGAATACCATTCGTTTTCTCGAACTCTTCAATCGTATCTTTCTCGCGGTTAAATGCCTTGATGACAAGGTGACCACCGTATACCTCTTCCACCTGTCCATTGATGTGTCCTAAATACTCCTGCTGCGCACGGAAATATTTCTGCGATTTTTTTGTCACAAATCCAATCAGTCCCATGGAGATTGGTAAGATCACAAGTGCAATAAGTGTCATAAGCGGTGAAATACTGAGCATCATCACAAGCACGCCGATCAGTGTTGCAACGGATGTAATGATCGTGGTAATACTCTGGTTCAGTCCCTGTCCCAACGTATCTACATCGTTGGTGATACGGGACAATACCTCGCCGTAAGTACGGCTCTCGAAGTATTTCATCGGCATGCGGTTGATTTTTTCTGAGATTTCTTTTCTGAGCTGGTAGCACACTTTCTGTGTGATCCCGGTCATGATCCATCCCTGGATAAAGTTGAAAACCGCACTGCACAGATACAGACCAAGCACAAACAAAAGAATGCTTCCAATCTTTCCAAAATCAATGCTTCCGGTTCCCTGAATTTTCGCCATCAGACCTTCCGATAATGCAGTGGTCGCTTTTCCTAAAATTTTCGGTCCTGCAACATTAAATATGGTAGAACATGCTGCAAAAAACATGACAACAAAAATTGCAGCTTTGTATTTTCCGATATAGCTCATCAGCTTTTTGATGGATTTTTTGAAGTCCTTCGGTTTCTCGCCCGGCTGCATGCCATGTCCCATCGGTCCTCTTCTCCGTGGCTGATGTGTTTTAACTTCCTGTTCTCTACTCATTCAAAGCCACCTCACTTTCCTCAAGTCCAAGTTCTTTCGCGGATAACTGTGATTTTGCAATCTGCCGGTAAACTTCGCATGATTTTAACAGTTCTTCATGTGTACCCTTGCCGACAATTTTTCCGTCATCGAGCACTAAAATCTGCTCTGCATGTAAAATGGTACTGATACGCTGTGCCACGATGATCACAGTACTGTCTTTTACATTCTCAGCAAGCGCTTTTCGCAGCGCCGCATCAGTCTTTAGATCGAGCGCAGAGAAACTGTCATCGAAAATAAAGATTTTCGGATCTTTTGCAATCGCCCTTGCAATCGCAAGACGCTGTTTTTGTCCACCGGAAACATTGCTTCCGCCCTGTGCGATCGCACTCTCATACTTGTCATCCTTCGCCTCAATAAACTCTGTTGCCTGTGCAATCTCTGCTGCTTTCTTAATCTCCTCGTCTGTCGCATCATCTTTTCCAAAACGAAGATTCGAAGCGATCGTTCCAGAGAATAAAACACCTTTCTGTGGAACGAAACCAATCTCATCACGAAGATCAGACATCGTAATGTTTCGGATATCTTTTCCGTCGAGTGTGATACTTCCGTCTGTCACATCATATAAACGCGGGATCAGATTGACCAGTGTGGATTTGCCACATCCGGTGCTTCCAATGATCGCAGTGGTCTGTCCCGGTTCTGCTGTAAAATCAATGTCATGAAGCACATCTTCCTCCGCACCCGGATATTTGAAATTCACATGGGAGAATTTCACAACTCCATTGTGTGTTGTCACTTTTTCCGGCTCTTTTGCGTCATGGATCGAGGATTCTGTCTGAATGACCTCATCGATACGGTCTGCTGCAACGGCTGCACGAGGAAGCATGATCGACATCATCGTGAGCATTAAGAATGACATGACGATCATCATCGCATAAGTGATAAACGCTGTCATTGCGCCGACCTGCATCGTTCCTGCATCAATCTTGTGGGCACCCACCCAAACGATACCAACTGAAAGAACATTCATGATCATCATCATTCCCGGCATCATAAAAGTCATGACACGGTTGGTAAACAGCATTGTTTTTGTCAGGTCTTTGTTTGCCACATCAAAACGTTCTTCCTCTTTTTTCTCCCTGCCGAAAGCACGGATGACCGAAAGACCGGTCAGAATCTCTCTGGATACCAGGTTGATATTATCCACTAACTTCTGCATTAACTGGAACTTTGGCATAGTGACTGCCATCAATACCATCACATAACCAAGGATCACAAGGATTGCAAGGACAATGATCCATCCCATTCCGGCTCCGGTCTGCATGACTTTTAAAACACCACCCACGCCAAGGATCGGTGCATACGCTACCATACGAAGCAGCATAACTGAAACCATCTGGATCTGCTGGATATCATTCGTGCTTCTTGTGATCAGGGAAGCTGTAGAAAATTTATCCATCTCCGCATTGGAAAATTCGACAACCTGTTTAAATACTTTCTCTCTTAACGTTCTTCCGATGCCTGCACCGACACGGGAGGCAAAGAAGCCCACTAAAACTGTCACGATTCCAATCATCAGCGCCATGCCGACCATTTTCAGTCCGGCTGTGACAAGATAACTTTTCTGAATCCTTTCCACGTCAATTCCTGCCGCTTTATCGCAGGATACCGCATAGGCTGCGCCCATGGATTTCACAAGGGAACTTCCCATTGTATTGATTGTATCTTCCATGCTGTCTCTCATGGAAAGTAAGGTGTCTTTTTCCAGAGTACCGGCATCTGCCCCGGTCGGTTTTGCAACATGCTCTTTTACTGCAGAGTCTTCCATCGCACTCATCTGATAATTCATAATGAGCGGAACTGCCAGTGTGTCATCGATCTCGTTTAATTCTGATCTGGATGTCACCTGCAGCCGGTAAATATCACCGTCTTTCTCATAGATACTCTCCCAGAGATCTGCCTCCTCATCCGTCATGAATAACTCTGCCGTTTCAAACTCATCCGCAGTCAATGCCTCCGGCACTACATGTTCCACACCATAGTTCTGGATACCAACATCAATGATATCCGATGTGTAAGACGGTAGTGACAGATCACACCATGCCTGCACAAAGAGTAACGCAATGATAATCACAATTGATTTCCAATATGGAATCATATTTTTAAAAATCTTACTCATGTTCCCTTTCCTTTCTTCTGCCTTGCCCTTTTCTAGCTTCAATCTCTTTTTCCGCAATATGATAAATGTTATCCAAATAAGAAATCAGGCGTTTCATATCTGCCTCATCCACCTGTGACATCACTGACTTTCCAAAATCCGACATTGTCTGCCTGGCTTCCTCTGTCAGTTGTCTTCCTGCTTCCGTCAGTTCCACATAGGTGTTGCGCCTGTCATTTTTGTTGACATTCCGCTCGACGTATCCACGCTCCTCTAACCCTTTTAACGTTCTGGAAATTGCCGGAGGCAGCATCTTTGCCCGCGCAGCCAGTTCCGAAATCGTAATCTGACCGTTCTCTCCTTTATCCATGATCGTACACAGCACAAAATAGTCTGTCTTACACACTTCTGGAAACATCTCGGAAAACTTCAGCTTTCGGAATTGATTCATCGACCGAAAAAGTTCTTCATATAATTTATCCATAATTCACTCACCGTCCGTTATTAGTTAACATTGTTATGTATTAAACGCGTTAAATAATAACACCGGCAAATATCTGTGTCAAGATATCTGTCGGTGTTTATAATAATTTTATAATTTGGTAATTATGAAGCGCCAAGGCAATTCATAAATTTGCAAAACCTGTTGGCGCGAATGAGCGCATTTTACATAATTTTATGGATT
>ERZ506742.483-NODE-483-length-13609-cov-5.92711_pt1 | contig 13609 bp, 10 predicted proteins | sample MGYA00512570_ERZ506742 | MGnify/ENA metagenome assembly ERZ506742 | reverse complement strand
GCCCGGGTGCACCGCTGGAATGACCAGCTGGGGGAGAAGGGGCTGAAGGTCCGGGTCCTCAAGGGCTGTGCTCAAACCCACCGGTATCTCATTTATGTTTACCGCGAGAGCCGCCTGCGTCAGGTGTTGGCCGATGAGGCGGTGCGGGAGTTCCTGCAACGCGAGGGCTATGCCCTGCCGGAAGATGCTTCCGATTGTGACGGTATGCTGCGGCAGCTGTCCCGGCGGCTGTGCTGCGAAGCCGATTTTCCCCATGAGATCGGCGTGTTTCTTGGTTATCCGCTCACCGATGTGGTGGGCTTTATCGAAAATCAGGGCCGCAACTTCACCTGCTGCGGCTGCTGGAAGGCTTACGGCGACCCTGATGCCGCCGCACGTCATTTTGCCCAGTTGAACAAGTGCACCAGAGTGTATCTGCGCCTGTTCCATGAGGGTACCCCCATTTTCCGCCTTGCTGTGGCGGCTTGACAAGTCATTCTCTACCAATACTCTCTTTTTATCTTGGCACCCACCGGAACAAACCACGCTCCGGCGGGAAGAAATCCTCCTTTTGACACGCGGCCGTCCGTTGCATGACTACTGCATCGGGCGGCTGTGTCATTTTATGGATAGAAAAAATGACGGTAAAATGTAAACAATGGCTAACTTTTACTCAGGAATTTGAGTTAGTTATTGTTGATTGTGATAAAAAACTGGGATATTTGGGCAGAAAAACTGTTTGTTCATATAAACTAACTTTTAATGATGAAAAAACTGTTGACAACAAAGGTTAGTAAGCGTAAACTATCTATGCTGATAGTTCCGACTGACTAACCGCTCCGGTGCATCAGCAGCCCACAAACAGTATGAAAAAGGGAGTGGAATGTTATGATGCCTCTGACAATGGCGAAGGCGGGCGAGACCGTCACCATCAAGAAGATCACCGGCAAAGATGAAGTCCGCCTGCATCTGGCAGAGCTTGGTTTTGTGGTGGACAGCGAAGTGACCGTGGTCAACGAGATCGCAGGTAACCTGATCGTACAGGTCAAGGAAAGCCGCCTGGCACTCGACAGGACGATGGCAAATCGCATTATGATCGGCTGAACAGCGCAGCGCGCTGTTTGGGACCTGCTCCGACACTGGAATGGTCTCTGAATAAAGACAAGTAGAGGAGGAAATTTGTATGAAAACTCTGAAGGACGTGAAGGTCGGCGAGACCTGCACCGTGGCACGCCTGCATGGCGAAGGCCCGGTCAAGCGCCGCATCATGGACATGGGCATCACCAAGGGTGTTGAGATCTATGTCCGTAAGGTGGCACCTCTGGGCGACCCCATGGAGCTGACCGTGCGCAACTACGAACTGAGTGTGCGCAAGGCCGACGCTGAAATGATCGAAGTGGTTTGATTCCAAAGAGAGGAAAGGACACGCAATGAGTATTAAAATTGCACTGGCCGGTAACCCGAACTGCGGCAAGACTACCCTGTTCAATAACCTGACCGGCTCCAACCAGTACGTTGGCAACTGGCCCGGCGTTACCGTGGAAAAGAAGGAAGGCAAGCTGAAGGGCGATAAGGATGTCATCATCCAGGACCTGCCCGGTATCTACTCCCTGTCTCCCTACACGCTGGAGGAGGTCGTCTCCCGTACTTACCTGGTCAAGGAGAAGCCCGATGCCATCCTGAACATCATCGATGGCACCAACATTGAGCGCAACCTCTACCTGACCACCCAGCTGATCGAGCTGGGCATCCCCGTTGTTATGGCGGTCAACATGATCGATCTGGTTCGCAAGAACGGCGATAAGATCGACCTGAAGAAGTTGAGCAGCGAGCTGGGCTGCCAGGCAGTTGAGATCAGCGCACTGAAGGGCGAGGGCACCGAGGCTGCTGCCAAGGCTGCGGTTGCCGCTGCCCAGAAGCAGAAGGCCGGTGAGCTGCCCCACGTCTTTACCGGCAGTGTGGAGCATGCCATTGCACACATCGAGGAGTCCATCCAAGGCAAGGTCGATGACCGCTTCCTGCGCTGGTATGCGGTCAAGCTGTTCGAGCGGGATGAGAAGGTCGTGGAAGAGCTGAAGCTCGACAAGGCTCTGGCTGACCACATTGATGAGCACATCAAAGACTGCGAGAAGGAGATGGACGATGATGCGGAGAGCATCATCACCAACCAGCGCTACTCCTACATCAACGGTGTCGTTGACAAGGCCGTCAAGAAAAAGGCCCGTGTGGAGCACCTGACTGCTTCTGACAAGATCGACCAGATCGTGACCAACCGTGTGCTGGCTCTGCCCATCTTCGCGCTGGTCATGTTCCTGATGTACTCCCTGTCCATGGGCACCTCCATTGCAGATGGCGGCTGGGCTATCGGCACCTTTGCGACCGACTGGACCAACGATGTCCTGTTTGGTGAGATCGTTCCCAACGCTCTGGGCGGCTTCCTGGAGAGCATCGGTGTGGCAGGCTGGCTGTACGGCCTGATCATGGACGGTATCGTTGCCGGTGTGGGCGCGGTGCTGGGCTTCGTTCCCCAGATGCTGGTCCTGTTCTTCCTGCTGTCCATCCTGGAGGATGTGGGCTATATGTCCCGTGTCGCCTTCATCATGGACCGTATCTTCCGCCGTTTCGGCCTGTCCGGCAAGAGCTTCATCCCCGTGCTGGTCGGTACCGGCTGCGGCGTGCCCGGTGTTATGGCTTCCCGTACCATCGAGAACGAGCGTGACCGCCGTATGACCATTATGACCACCTGCTTCATCCCCTGCGGCGCTAAGATGCCCATCATCGGCCTGATCGCAGGTGCAATGTTCGGTGGTTCCTCTCTGGTTGCTGTTTCCGCTTACTTCATCGGCATGGCTGCCATCATTTGCTCCGGTGTTATTCTGAAGAAGACCAAGCTCTTCGCTGGCGACCCCGCACCCTTCGTTATGGAGCTGCCCGCTTACCATGTGCCTGCATGGGGCAACGTTTTCCGTGCCACCTGGGAGCGCGGCTGGTCCTTCATCAAGCGCGCCGGTTCCGTCATTCTGGCAGCTACCGTTGTGCTGTGGTTCCTGCAGGGCTTCGGTTTCGAGAATGGTGCCTTCGGCATGGTCGAGGATCAGGACAACTCCGTCCTGGCCGCTATCGCTACCAAGATCGCCTGGATCTTCGCTCCTCTGGGCTTCGGCAACTGGCGTGCAACCGTTGCTTCCGTCTCTGGTCTGATCGCAAAGGAGAACGTGGTTGGCACCTTCGGTGTTCTGTATCACTTCGGCGGCGAGCTGTCTGAGAACGGTGATGAGATCTGGGCAGCAGTTGCGCAGGATTACACCGCTCTGTCCGCTTACGCCTTTATGATCTTCAACCTGCTGTGCGCTCCCTGCTTCGCTGCTATGGGCGCGATCAAGCGTGAGATGAACAACGGCAAGTGGACTGCCATCGCTATCGGTTATATGTGCGCTCTGGCTTACTGCGCGGCTCTGGTCGTGTACCAGATCGGTGGTCTGATCACCGGTGAGGTTGGCTTCAACTTCTTCACCATCGTGGCAATCGTGATTTTTGCCGCATTCCTGTACCTGATGTTCCGCCCCAATAAGTATATTGGCGACAACGAGGTCAAGATCGACGTTTCCAAGATCAAGTAAAATCATCTGTCCAGTTTGAAAGGGTGTGTTCTGTATGATGGAATTCCTGGCCACGAACTTTAATCTGCCTACCATTATTGTAGGTGCTATCGTGTTTGGCGGTGTGGGCTGGGCCACATGGCACTCCCACAAGCATGGCGGCTGTGGGGGCTGCGGCGAAGGCGGCTGCAATGGCAATTGCGGCGGCTGCAGCGGCTGCCACTGATCGGTAAAAACCGCTGGGCGCGGGTCGAACATCCAATCGGCCCGCGCCCTTTTTTAGAATGAAAAAAGTTAGCTTTGGATAACACTGGAAGCGGCTTACATTATTATAGAAGAGAGTGATACTATGGAACTGACAGCAGCCCATCTGCGGTATCTCCTGGCCATCTATGAGGTCTCCCAGACGCATCTGGATATCTGCTCCCGCAGCATTGCCGAAAAGCTGAACGTGACTAAGCCCAGCGTGGTGCGCATTATGAACCTGCTGATGGATCGGGGAATGATCGTGAAGGAACACTATGGCAAGATCTATCTGACCGATCGGGGCATCTTTGTGGCAAAGGCGGTCAGGGCTCAACTGGAAACGGTGCTGACGCATTTTCCGCCTGTGCGCATCGACATGACCGAGGAGGAACGCTATAATGCCGCTTTGGCTCTGACTTCGGCCCTGCCCGAACGGGCTTTTACCGGCGAATATGACCGCCTGTTCGGCCCGGATGAATCCGAAAAGGAGAACGCTTCGTGATCAACAAAAAACTGCTTTCCTTCGATCGGAAGGCCCTGCACTATGTGGGGCTGAACGTGCTGTTCCAGTGGCTGGGGATGCTGTGCAATGTGGTGCTGGTGATGACGGTATCCCGCCTCATCGGCGGCGTGTTTGCGGGCAGCCTGACCGGCAATGCCCTCTGGCAGGGGATGCTGCTCTGCCTGCTGACTGTGCCGGTGCGCTATGGCCTTACCCTCTGCGCCTCCGATATGAGCGACCGGGCTTCCAAGGATGTCAAGCGCACTCTGCGCAGCAGCATCTATGCAAAGCTCACCCGGCTGGGGGCCGGTTACAGCGAGATGGTGGCCACCAGTGAAGCCGTGATGCTGGCCAGCGAGGGGGTGGAGCAGATCGACACCTACTTTGCAAAATATCTGCCCCAGCTGTTTTACAGCCTGCTGGCCCCGGTGACCCTGTTTGTGCTGCTGGTGGGCGTGCACGCGCGCTCGGCCATCCTCCTGCTGTGCTGTGTACCGCTCATCCCCCTGTCCATTGTGGCGGTGCAGAAGTTTGCAAAGAAGCTGCTGGCGAACTACTGGGGCGAGTACACCACCCTGGGCGACAGCTTTCTGGAGAATATCCAGGGCCTGACCACCCTGAAGATCTATCAGGCAGACGGCTGGAAGCACGAGGAGATGAATGCCCAGGCCGAGCGGTTCCGCAAGATCACGATGAAAGTGCTGACCATGCAGCTGAACAGCGTGACCCTGATGGACCTGATGGCCTACGGCGGTGCGGGTCTTGGCATCATCAGCGCGGCATCGGCCTTTGCCAAAGGCCAGCTCAGTCTGACCAGCGCCCTGACCATCCTCCTGCTGGCGGCGGATTTCTTCCTGCCCCTGCGCCTGTTGGGCAGCTACTTCCACATTGCCATGAATGGCGCGGCTTCGGCTGAGAAGATCTTCAGGCTGCTCTCTGCCCAGGAGCCTGAAGATGGCGAAAAGACCGCCGACCCGGCCGACAGCACCCTTGCGCTGGAGCATGTCACTTTTGGTTACGAGAAGGAGCGCACCATCCTGCACGATGTGACCCTGACCATCCCGCAGGGCAGTTTTGTCTCGCTGGTGGGCGAAAGCGGCTGCGGCAAGAGCACCATAGCGGCCATCCTGTCCGGTGCCCGCACCGCGACGGAGGGAGAGGTCACGCTGGGCGGCATCCCGGTCAGCGATTGGAAGCAGGCCGACCGTCTGCGCCTGCTGACACTGGTGCCCCACAATGCGGCCATCTTCAAGGGCACGGTGGAAGCCAACCTCCGGATGGCCCGGCCCGATGCAGCCGAAGCCGAGCTCTGGGCAGCGCTGGAGCAGGTGAACCTTGCAGACTTCTGCCGCAGCCAGAGCGGCCTTGCAACGGCGCTCCACGAGGGCGGCTCCAACCTGTCCGGCGGGCAGCGCCAGCGCCTTGCCATGGCCCGTGCCCTGCTGCATGATTCGCCCATCTATGTGTTCGACGAGGCGACCTCCAATGTGGATGCCGAGAGCGAGAACGATATCATGAAAGCCATCCACAGCCTGGCGGGAAAGAAAACAGTGATCCTGATCTCCCACCGTCTGGCCAATGTGGTGGACAGCGACTGCATCTATGTGCTGGAGGCAGGCCGCATCGCCGAGCAGGGAACGCACAACGACCTGCTGGCGGCACAGGGGGTGTACAGCCGCCTGTACAACGCCCAGAAACAGCTGGAAGACCTTGGGGAGGTGAGCGCATGAACAACACAAAACACCGCAGCCCGTTTGCCATTGCCGCACGGCTGATCGTGCTGGTCCGGCCCATGCTGCCCATCATGCTGGCAGCCATTGTCATGGGTGTCATCGGCCATTTCTGCGCCACCTTTATCACGGTCTTCGGCGGCTTTGCCCTGCTCACGGCGGCAGGCCTGCCCAGCCCGCTGGCAGGCGTGGGCACGGCCTTTGTCTGCATCCTTGTCTTTGCCCTGCTGCGCGGCGTGCTGCGCTACGCAGAGCAGGCCTCCAACCACTATATCGCCTTCAAGCTGCTGGCCCTCATCCGGGATAAGGTGTTCGGCGCGCTCCGCCGCCTGACCCCCGCCAAGCTGGAGGGCCGTGACCGGGGCGACCTGATCTCCCTGATCACCGCCGACATCGAGCAGCTGGAGGTGTTCTATGCCCACACCATTTCGCCGGTCTGCATCGCGATCCTCTGTGTGACCGGCATGACCTGCTTTACGGCCAGTTATCATATTCTGCCCGCACTGGTGCTGCTGGCAGGCTATCTGCTGGTGGGCATTGCTCTGCCGGTGTGGTCTGCCAGACGGGGCGACAAAGCCGCCCGCGAGTACCGGCAGGCCCTGGCCGACACCAACAGCTATCTGCTGGAAAGCCTGCGCGGCCTGCGGGATATCCTGCAGTACCAGAACACCGCCGCGCGTGCCGAGGGCATCACGGCCCACAGCGAGACGCTGGGGGAGAAGCAGAAGGCCATGAAGTACCGCGAGGGCGTGACTGTGGGTGCCGCCAACACCCTCATCGTGCTGACGGCGCTGGCTGTGCTGGGGGTAAGCATCCGGCTGTATCAGAACGGCCAGCTGGGTGCGGAGGGGGTGTTGATCTGCACCCTGTCGGCTCTGAGCTCCTTTGGCCCGGTGGTGGCGCTGGCCAACCTCGGTGCCAGCCTGACACAGGTGTTCGCCAGTGCCGACCGTGTCCTTGACCTGCTGGACGAGGACCCCGTGACCGCCGATGTGACCGACGGCGCGGATACCACCTTTACCGGTGCACAGGCTGAGCATGTCAGCTTTGCCTACGCCAAGGAAGAGGTGCTCCACGACCTGAGCCTGACCATCCCGGAAAAGAAGATCGTGGGCATCACGGGCCGTTCCGGCAGCGGCAAATCTACCTTTCTGCGGCTGCTCATGCGCTTCTGGGATGTGAGCAGCGGCACCATCCGGTTTGGTGAACGTGACATCCGCACCGTGAACACTTCCGCCCTGCGCGCCCAGGAAAGTCTTGTGACCCAGGAAACGGAGCTGTTTGACGATACCATAGAAAACAACATCCGGATCGCCCGGCGCGATGCCACCCGTGCCGAGGTGGAGGCTGCCTGCAGAAAGGCCGCGCTGGATGGCTTTATCAACAGCCTGCCCAAGGGATATGATACCCCTGTGGGCGAGCTGGGCGGTGCACTCTCCGGCGGTGAGCGCCAGCGCATCGGTGTGGCCCGTGCCTTCCTGCACGATGCACCCTTTCTCCTGCTGGACGAGCCTACCTCCAATCTGGACAGCCTGAACGAAGGGATCATCCTCAAGGCCGTGCGGGATGAGTGCAGGGAAAAGACCGTCCTGCTGGTCTCCCATCGCAGATCCACCATGGCCGTGGCCGACCTGAGCTTCTCGGTAGAGAGCGGACGGCTGAGCTGAGAAAACCGGATATCAAGCAAAAAAGACGCGCTCTGTGATGAGTGCGTCTTTTTTGTGTGCAGGGAGAAATTTACTGCTTGCGTGCAAACACGATGCCGATGGTACCGGGGCCGGAATAGCCGCCGATGGTGGTGCCGATGTCGGTCTCGTAGACATTCTCAAAATTGCCGTACTGCCGCAGTCCGGCCTTGATGGCCTCCATGCAGCCGGGCTTCGCCTGGGTGGAAGAGATGAACACCATGCTGCGGTCGATGTCCTCCCGGTTCGCCAGCTGGTCGGTGATGTACTTGCCCACGCAGATGGGCAGACTGCCCCGGTACTTCCGCACGACTTTCAGTTCACCATCGATGACGGCCAGGCTGGGCTTGATGCCCAGAATGTTGGCCCCGAAGGCCAGCACGCCGGAGCAGCGGCCGCTTTTGGCCATGTAGTCCAGCTGGTTGAGCACAAAGCTCAACTCGACCCGCTTGGCAAGGCCCTGTAAGCGCATGGAAATGTTCTTGGGCGGCAGGCCGTCAGCGGCCCACTTGGCTGCCTGCAGAACGAGATAGCCCTGCCCGGTGCAGATATTCTCGCTGTCCACAACATAGACGTTGCCGAACTCCTGCGCCGCCAACCGGGCGTTCTGGAAGCAGGAGGAGAATTTGGAGCCGACATTGATGTGGATGACGGCATCGTAGTCTTTGGCAAAGGGGGCGAGGAAGTCGGTGTATTCCACCAGATTGGGGGCGGCGGATTTTGGCATTTTGCCGCCGTTCTGGGCATGGGCGAATACATCGGCGGGGTGGATGGTAACGCCGTCCAGATAGCTTTCCTCCCCCATGAGGATGTGCATGGGGATCAGGCTGATATTCCACTGCCGGAGCAGCGCTTCGGACAGATCGCAGGTGCTGTCCGCAGTGATCTTGATGTTCAAAATGAGATTCCTCTTTTCCAGCCGCGCGTCCGGCGGCAGTGTGATAGTTCGAAATTTACAGCTATCATACCACAAATACTTCAAAATTGTTAGCTATCAAGCCGATAAAAAATGTAAATCTTTTATGAAGTGTGCAAAAGGGGCGAAAATCCATGGGATATCTGTACAGTTGTAACAAAAATGTGCCGGAGTTTCTGGTTCTTTCCGAAAATTCGCTCGGAACTGTTTATTTTGTCGGCCAAAAATTATATAATAAGTAGTACCCAAGAATTAAGATGGATTCGGTCTGCCTTGCGGCCGTTTGTTTATTGGAGGTTTGCCTGCTTATGTTCGTTACTGATTATACCATGCATCTGCTGGATCATGTAAAAAAGATCCACTTCATCGGCTGCGGCGGCAGCGGTATGTATCCGCTGATCCAGATCCTCACTGCCAAGGGATATGATATCTCCGGCAGCGATGTGCTGGACGGCAGCATCATCCGCTCGGAGCGGGAGATGGGCGTGAAGGTCAGCCTGGGTCATGCTGCGGACAACGTGATCGGCTCTGACCTGGTGGTCTACTCTGCCGCCATTGCCAAGGACAACGTGGAGCTGAACGCCGCCGCTTCCTATGGCATCCCCACTGTGGAGCGCAGTGTTCTGCTGGGCTATGTGAGCCGCCTGTACAAGGACAGCATCTGCGTTTCCGGCACCCACGGCAAGACCACCACGACTTCCATGATCACCACCGCACTGGAGCTGGCAGGCCGTGATCCCTCTGCAGTCATCGGCGGCAAGCTGCCCCTCATCGGCGGCTACGGCAAGGCCGGCAAGGGCGATGATATCGTCATCGAGGCCTGCGAGTTCTCCGAGACCTTCCTCAAGCTGACCCCCTATATGTCCGTGGTGCTGAACATCGATAACGACCATCTGGACTATTACGGCAGCATGGGCGAGCTGAAGTTTGCCTTCAAGCGCTTTGCCCTGATGACCCATTTTATGATCTTTGCCAATGCGGACGACAAGAACACCATGGATGTCATGTACACCCTGGACCGCCGCGTGCGCACCTTTGCCATTGACAATGCGGCCGACTATCGTGCTGTCAACGTGCAGGAATACAAGCCCGGCTTCTTTGAATTTGATCTGAAGGAGTGGGATACCAATGAGCTGGGCCACATCCGTCTGGCAGTGCCGGGCCGCCACAACATTTACAATGCACTGGCCATGTGTGCTGTCTGCCGCTCTGTGGGCCTGACCGTGGAGGAGTGCGCCAACGCTGCCCTGAACTTCAAGGGGGCAGGCCGCCGTTTTGAGGTCTACGGCGAGTGCAACGGCGCGGTGGTCGTGGACGACTACGCCCACCATCCCACCGAGATCCGCGCAACCCTGAACACCGCCAAGGAGCTGGGCTACAATCGTGTCATCGCAGTCCACCAGCCGTTTACATACAGCCGGACCAAGATGCTGTTCAACGACTTTGTGGATGTGTTCAAGATCCCTGATATCACGGTGATCACCCCCATCATGGGCAGCCGCGAGCCCAACGACCCCACCATTACCAGCGCAAAGCTGGCGGCGCAGATCCCCAACTCTGTGCTGGTGGACAGCCTGGAGGCTGCCGCTGACTGGGTCAAACAGAACGCCCGGGAGGGCGATCTGGTCATCACTCTGGGCTGCGGCGATATCTATAAGGCCAGCAAGATGATGGTGAAAAAAGACTGATCGTTTGGAATAGCTGAAAGCCGCCGGGTCAAAAACGCCCGGCGGCTTTTGGCTGCCGGGTGTTTCACAGACCGAACTGGTCTGCAATACCACCCTGCGAAAGCGCCCTGCCGGGAGACCGGCGGGGCGTTTTTGCGCTATGGGATGGGCGTGATGAAAAATATCTCAAAAATTTTACACAAATCAGACCAGGAAGGGTGGCGGCGGGGGTGGGATTCTGCTATACTGATTCTGGTACGAAAAGGAGGAGAGAGGATATGCCATCTACGTATGCACACCGCCGCTTTGGTGCGGATGTTCTGGTGCAGCTGCCCAGGGAGCTGCGGGAAAAGATCACCCCATACCGGCCGCTGTATGATATGGGCCTGCACGGGCCTGACCTGATGTTCTACTACCGGGCATTGCAGTCCAACCCCGTGAACCGGCTGGGCAACGCCATGCACGAGCAGCCGGGCCGGGTGTTCTTTACCCGGGCCCGGGGCGTGGTGAACACGGCCCGCAACAAGAATGCTGCGTTGGCCTATGCGCTGGGGTTCGTCTGCCACTTTGCACTGGACAGCACCTGCCACCCCTATGTGGAGCGCTACACCCGGGAAAGCGGTGTGAGCCACTGCGAGATCGAGACGGAGTTTGACAACCAGCTGATGCGGGAGGACGGGCTTGACCCGATGCACTTTTTCACGGCGGGGCATATCCGCCCCAACCGGGAGTTTGCAAAGATCATTGCGCCGTTCTACGAAAATGTCACGGCAGACGAGACCTACGGAGCCATGCGGGGCATGGTGCGGGTGCACCATCTGCTGCAGGCTACCAGCCCGGTCAAGCGCTGGGTGGTGTTGACGGCCCTGAAAGCGGCAGGTACCTATGATGTCATGCACGGGCTGGTGGCGAACCTCCAGCCCAATCCCCGGTGCGAGGCCAGCGACAAAGAGCTGGAAGCGCTGTATCAGCAGGCTCTCCCGCTGGCAGTGCGGCTCATCACGGAATATGTGGAAGGGCTCTCCAACGGCGCACCGCTGGACAAGGCCTATGACCACACCTTCGGAGAATTTTGAGAGGAATACAAATGGACGAAGCAAAGCAAAAATTTTGCCTGACCAGCCTGGAACGGGCGTGGATCTTATACGATGTGGGCAACTCGGCGTTTGTGCTGCTGGTGGCAACGCTGATCCCCATCTTCTTCAACGCACTGGCTGAGGAGGGCGGCCTGAGCTCGGTGGAGTATCTGGCCTACTGGGGCTATGCCGCCTCGGTGGTCACAGTCATCACGGCGGTGCTCAGCCCGATCCTTGGCACACTGGCCGATACCCGCAACTACAAAAAGCCCATCTTCACCTTCTGCGTGGCAGTGGGTGTGATCGGCTGCTGCGCCATGGGGATGGCAAGCACCTGGCTGCCGTTCCTGCTCATCTTCATCTTTGCCAAGGTGGGCTTTTCGGGCAGTCTGGTGTTCTATGACTCCATGCTCAGCGATGTGACTGTGCCGGACCGGATGGATGAGGTTTCCTCCAAAGGCTATGCCTGGGGTTACATTGGCAGCTGTGTGCCCTTTGTGGTCTGTCTGGCGCTGGTGCTGGGGGCCGGGAGCATCGGTATCTCCCAGATGACAGCGCTGAACCTTGCCCTCTTGATCACCGCCGTCTGGTGGCTGGTGACCACCCTGCCCCTGCTGCGCCAGTATAAACAGGTGCACTTTGTGGAGGTGCAGGAACATGCCATCCGGCAGAGCTTTGCCCGCATCGGCCACACCCTCCGCCACCTGAAAGAGGACAGGCAGGTGTTCTGGTTCCTGCTGGCCTTTTTCTGCTACATCGATGGCGTGTACACCATCATCGATATGGCCACGGCCTACGGCACGGCCCTGGGGCTGGACACCACCGGCCTGCTGCTGGCGCTGCTGGTCACCCAGATCGTGGCCTTCCCCTCGGCACTGGTGTTCGGGCGGCTGAGCGGGCAATACCCCTCGGGCACCCTCATCCCGGTCTGCATCGCAGCCTACGCGGGCATTGCGCTGTTTGCCTTTTTCCTGAAGCACCAGTGGCAGTTCTGGGTGCTGGCCGTTGTGGTGGGCATGTTCCAGGGCGGCATCCAGGCACTGAGCCGGAGCCATTTTGCCAAGATCATCCCGCCGGAAAAATCGGGCGAGTACTTCGGCCTGTTTGATATCTGCGGCAAGGGCGCATCCTTTCTGGGCACCATGATCGTCAGTGTGGGCAGCCAGCTGACCGGCAGCGCCAATGTGGGCGTGGGCAGCCTGATCGTGTTGTTCATTGTGGGATTCGTGCTGTTCCGGGTGTCGGATCAAAAGTGAATTTAACCCCCCAGTCACCTGCGGTGACAGCCCCCCTAGTAGTGGGGCCCTTGGCATTTCGCAAAGCCTGACCTCTTTGCCAAGGCCGCCCCTACCAGGGGCGGTGGCATCCCGCAGGGATGACGGTGGGGTTTAACCGCAAGAGCCTTCCCTTTGGGAGGGCTTTTTTGTTCGTTGCGTCTTACCGGAAGGCGTGGTACAATAGGGCCAAACACTTTGAAAAAATATGACCCAAAGGAGAAACAACATGAACTATCCCGGTTATACGCTGGTGCGCCGCGAGGACTGCCCGGAGCAGCACGGTGTGCTGACGGTTCTGAACCACGATGTGAGCGGGGCCACTGTCCTGCTGGTGGAGAACGAGGACTCCAACAAGGCGTTCGGCATCGGCTTCGGCACCTTCCCCTCCGACGACACCGGTGTGTTCCACATTCTGGAGCACTCGGTGCTGGCGGGCAGCGAGAAGTACCCCGTGACCTCGCCTTTTTTGCAGCTGCTCAAGAGCAGTATGGCCTCCTTCCTGAACGCCATGACCTTCCCGGACAAGACAGTGTATCCCTTTGCCACCCCCAACGAGACCGACTTCAGGAACCTGATGGACGTGTACCTGAACGCCGTGTTCTGCCCGCTGGCCATGGTGGACAAGGCCGTGTTCGAGCAGGAGGGCTGGCACCGGGACGCGGACGGCACGGTGAGCGGTGTGGTCTACAATGAGATGCAGGGTGCGCTGGCCTCCCCGGACGCGCAGCTGCAGAACGCGCTGGAGCGGGCCATGTTCCCGGATACGGCCTACGGCTTTGTGTCCGGCGGCGACCCGGCCTCCATCCCGGCCCTGACCTATGAAAAATACCAGCGGGTGTACCGCCGCCATTACAGCGCCGACAACTGCTGCATCACTCTGTACGGCAAGATGGATATGGCCGAGAAGCTGGCGTTTCTGGATGAGCACTATC
>ERZ506742.456-NODE-456-length-14298-cov-5.47406_pt1 | contig 14298 bp, 17 predicted proteins | sample MGYA00512570_ERZ506742 | MGnify/ENA metagenome assembly ERZ506742 | reverse complement strand
TGCTTATAAATAGATTCATACACCTCATCTGCACTACTGAATTTTGCATTAAACATGAGCCACTTATCATCGTCATCTGAAGCAAAACTGTTCATCATATCAGCCAACTCAGATTTTGTTATCACATCTTTCAATCCTTCTGCAACATCTGAAATCTGCTTTTCCAGAGATATCATATCTGAGTTGATTTTGTTGATTTCTATTCGGTTGTTTGCAGTTTCCATGCTTAACTGGAGCATTTCCCGCTGACCAATAAGATCTCGATTTTCTAATATGTAATCTTTCATTTTCTTGAAGGTTCTTACCAATGCAATACTTTGTCTTACCGCAAGTTCTCCTTTTAGTACAGTCATTAACATGTATACACCTTGTTCCGTAAAAACATAAGGATTGCTGCGGGATTTGCTACTTATATTTGCGGTCACAAATTGTGACCGCAAATATTCCACTTCATCATCAGATAATTGAAACATCATGTCATTTTGAAATCTTTCTATATTTCTTTTTACCTGCTGATTAAACGCCTTAAGTTCATATCCATATACTTCAGCCAAATCTGCATCTAATAAAACTTTGCATCCTCGAAACTCATACAATTTTTGTTTCATAAATTCTTCATTAATCTCAATTACTGCAATTTCATCTTTCTTTTTATCTTCTTCCATAAAGCTCCTCCATCCATTTTGCGGTCAAAAAAATTGTCCGCAATTCTGATATAAACATATTGTTGACATCAACAATATGTGTTATTATCGTGCTATTTTCAGTTAATCATTTCTTTTCCATATCAGACTTTCTCCTCATACATTTAACCATTTTACTAGCATCATTAAAATGGGCTATTTCTCATTTTTCTTCATATTGTCATAATACGCTTTATACCTATAAATCGTTCTCTCACTGACATTGTTCCGCTTCGCAATTTCTACCATTGTCATGCCATCCTCATACCCAGCAACAAAATCATTATAAATTGCCATCCACTTAGCGTTATGTTTCTGCCGTCCGCTTAATTTTCTATTTCTGTAATACTCTAATTCCTCCCGAAGATCTGCATTCTCTTTTTCCAACTCCTCAATTCTTTTTAATGCCGCTTCAAGTGTTACAGGTTTCTCCATTACCATGTCCTCCATCCATGTCAATCTCGTTTTGTCTGTATTATATATCTTTGTTCCTTTTTAGTCAATCCGATTATGTCATGTTTTTTTACAATAAAAATAGACAGCCATCACTCTGACTGTCTACCATCTTTCCTATACTTCTTCGTATTCTCTTCCAGTTCCAGCATGTATCTATCGAAGTCAGACATAAATAACCGGTCTTGAACAACCCGATATTTTTCAAATTCAGTTTCAGCTTTTGCCTTGGCAATCTCTGCTGTGATCTTGCCTGCATCCTGAAGAACCTCTCTGTCATCTGCCATCAGAAATAGATCCAGTCGTTTCGCCCAATCTTCCATAGTCATTGGAATATGACGTTCTGCACGGTCTTCTGCCAAATCCAGATAAGTAGATACGATAAGCTCTAATGAACGCATTTCCTGATCACTTAGATAATTCTTCGCAACGCTCACATCACTTTTTACGATCTTATTTTGCACTTTTGCAAAGAGCTGCTTTGTTGTTTTTGCCGTACGGTCATAATCAAGAGCTGTAGCATAGATGTCTGTTATCTTCTGATAAAATCTACGCTCAGAAAGACGGATTTCACGAATCTGCTCAAGTAAACGATCGAAGTACTCTACTGTAAGCACAGAGCCACCATTTTTTAAGCGCTCACCATCCATGACCCAGCCTTTGATAGTATATTCCTTGACGATACTGTTAGCCCATTTACGAAACTGCACGGCTCGTTCATTATTCACTTTAAAGCCGACAGCAATAATCATCTGAAGATTATAATGCTTGGTATCACATGTAACCTGACGGGAACCTTCGGTTTGAACTATTCGGAAATTCCGGATAGTTGCATCTTCCTCAAGCTCTGAGTCGGAATAAATCTTCTTGATGTGCTCATTGATTGTACGAACATCTACGTCATATAGTGTCGCCATCATCTTCTGCGTCAGCCATATATTCCCATTCTCATAGTGCATCTCAATACTGTCCTGTTGGTCACCGCCAAGGACAACATCTGTTAAGTATTCCGCTACACTGGAACGAATGGTTATTTGATTCTTTTTCAAATAGGATTCTCCTCTATATATTTTTTCAAGTGTCCGGATTGACATTCTTAATCTGTTGTTGTATTATCAACGCAAAGGAAATGGGTTTTTTGTCTGGTAAGCGATTATTCGCCGAGAGAGTTGCTCGTTTCTTTTTTTATGTCAATTATATCATATAGATACATCTTTTCGTCATTAGAATGTCTTATTAACATGGATGCATGAAACACATTATACCTTTCTACTTCTCCATCATCACCATATACCGGCAAAGCAAATCTTGAATCATATCTGTACCATCCATTTTTGCCATCTCGCTTATGTTTCAGAGTCTTTTTTATTTACCTTGTCTTCGATTTCTTTTTCTTGCTGACGAATCTCCGTATCTTTTTCATTCGCCATTTTTACAAGTTCAGCCTCTCTGTTTAATATCTCAATCATCATCTCAGGAGGAAGGTTTGGATTATCGAGAAGTTTACTGCAATCAGCTTGCACTTGTTTTACAAAAGCATAAAGCTGTTTTCTACTATCTGCAGCCTGATCCATTTCTTTGTTTGCGACTCCGTAATACTCCTTAATACTTGCATCATCACTACTTACAATTGTATCAAGCATCCCCTTGTATTCAGTTAATGAAGATTTCATTAATCCAACAAATTCAGGAAACTGTGCAAGCACTTCTTTAGCCACTCAGGACGAATTTCGCCTATCTTTGATGAAAAACTAATCACATCACCTTTTGATATATTCTTAAAATCAGTTCTCTGCATCATAGCAAGAACATCCTTTTCCATTGGTGTATATTCCATGTTTCTGCCTCCTAGTGTGCTGTCTGTATTTCCTTATTTGTATCCAATTCAAAACCAACCTGCCAAAACCCCATATCAATCATCTTCATCTGTGGATATGGCATACCTTCAACTTCCATCTTTTCTCTGACGGGTTCGAGTCGGTCAGCGTTTTTCTCGTAAAAATTGACGAGCTGCATTATAGACCTAATGTTGTAATTTCCAGTGGCAACCTTCTGATTCTTTATTCCCGCAATAAAATATCTATCATATGCTGGAACACAACCAAGTGTTCCCATAAGTATTTTCGTGATGAGCGTAAAAGATAACTGATTTTTCAGTTCTTGTTCTTTTACTTTGTGCCTGATTTTATCGTAATACTGCTCTAAAAACGAATTTATATCCTGCAGTAACTTTTGGTTGCTATCGTCTTTGAAACCGATACAGTCAATTCCAGCTAAAACATCATATTTTTCATTTAGCAGTTCTTTTACTACTGGAATATGTACTTTATAATCCTTTTGTAGCAAAAATGATGAGCCACGATACATTCCCCAACTTGCTAAGTAAAAAGCTAGTTGTAAACTCAGATAATCATAATCAACTTCTTTGGATTCTCTTGCTTTTATAAAATGTGAATAGCAGTGTTCCCAAGAACGATATCGACCATTCTCATCAGCCTTCAAATCATTATAAAATTCTGTTGATGATTTAATAATCAAATCCACAGTATCCACGCTACTCACCGCCTATTCATTACTTGTTTTTATCTGTTCTCCATTCGGAAAGACAAATGACTGTTCAAAAGTAACCTCCATCACATCAGCTATCTGTTTCAACTCATCAAGAGTAACTGTATCTCGTTTCAGTTTCTTACCAAAGTTCTGTGGAGTCTGACCTATCCGTCTGGCAAGTTCTGAAACGCTTATATTCTTTTTATTACATAATTCTTTAATCATATCGGATGTCTTCATCGTTATCCTCCATGTCTAAAACGCACCTCACTTACTAAATTATAAACCATTTGGTTGATAAATTCAATCCCGGCACGTTTTTGCTCTGTAGATTTTCTATGAACGGGGCCCCTGCATTGCTGCAAGGTGTTGATGTAATAGTTTCTGTTCTTAAATGAGCCCTGTCTTAAATCATAGGTAAGAGTCGGTGTGTTCAGCATAAGCTCATCAGCATCAAGATTTCTCTGTTCCACTTCAAGCATCGGACGAGCCTCTTTTAAAGTGGCTGCAATGTTCTTTGTATCTCTTCGCTTAATGGTATGGTATGCGGAGTCTACAAATGCTATATATCCTGTATTGTATATACAACATTATTTGCAAACTCATGAATCGATTGCAAAAATTTTTCACCACTCTCATCCCCTATATTAACGAAGCAAGCATATATTAAAGAGGGATTAAAAATTTCGGAATTTAACGAGAGTGTTTCTGTTCTTCTATTGGTAAACGATGGGTATAACAACAATGCTTTTTCACTGTGAAGTAATTTTGCATACATCATAATCTGGTATATATCTGCATTTTTAAATTGTCCATATGCTTTATTTTTCACATCCAGTACAGCATAAGCCGATGGCATATAGTCAAATGCTTCATCTTCCTCTTTATACCTATATATGATGTCCGGTTGATATTCTCTTCCAGAATATACTCCAGTACTACCTATTACATCTGCAAATCTTTTCTTAGCTGACCACGTAGTAAATTCACGTTTTTCTGGAATTTCTTTGAGAACTTTAGCTACAAAATTTTCAAACAGCCTATCAAAATTAACCAAAAAACTGTCCGTTCCAATGGAGGATCCCTTATCACTGTATGTTAATTGATCGATAATCATTGCTGCATTTATCGAGAATATTTAGAAGGACTCAGCATGGATAAGATTGCCGCTGGGCTGGAACGTGATGGTATCCTTATCGGTGCAAGAGGAAAAAGGTGGCACACAAGCACCATCAACAAGATCCTACGAAACGAGAAATACATCGGCGATGCCCTGCTCCAGAAAACCTACACAACAGACTTCCTAAACAAAACCAGAGTCAAGAACAACGGTCTCGTTCCTCAATACTATGTAGAAGGCAACCACGAAGCCATTATTCCGAAAGACATCTACTTACAGGTTCAAGAAGAACTGGTCCGCAAGCGAGTAGTCAAAACCAGTGCTAACGGCAAGAAACGTAGCTATAGCTGCAATCACTGCTTCTCGCAAATCGTCATCTGCGGAGAATTCGGTGAAATGTTCCGAAGGCTCCACTGGAACAATCGTGGAGTTAAATCTATCGTCTGGCGTTGCATCAGCAGGCTTGAATCCACAGGACTGGAATGCCACGCCAGAACCATCAACGAGCTGGTCCTTCAGGATGCTGTCGACAAGGCAATCAACCAGATGCTTGGAGACAAAAGTAGCTATCAGGCACAACTACAGCTCAATATTGCCTCAGTCATCCGAGCTTCACAGGCAACCTCCGTTGAAAACATTGACGAAAAACTGATGACCCTGCAACAAGAACTGATCCAGAAAGCCCAGAGCAAAGAAGCCGATGACGAGATTGCCGATGAAATATTCAGGCTTAGAGAACTCCGCCAGCAGACCACCGTAGACACTGCCGCAAGAGACGAGCAGATAAAACGGATCAATGACCTACAGGATTATATCGCACAGCAGACTACCCACCTTACAGAATTCGATGAAGCACTGGTGCGACGCTGGATCAAGCAGATCACCATCTGGGATGACCACATCACCGTCGAATTGAAATCCGGTGTTAGTATCGATGTGGACGCATAAATCCCATAGATGCACGAAACCCTCCTGGCCGTAATGGCCGGGAGGGTTGTTTTTATCTCAGGTTAGAAATTGTCGAAAGAGCATTTATTACTCTTATACAATCGACCTTCTCTCCAATTTGACTTGTTCTTCCGTGTACAAGCCAATGTCTATTTGTTTCGTCTGGTTCATTCTTAGAAAAATCACTTTTTTCAAACAAGAGTATAGTGTATTCATAAATTGATTGCCAGCACAGACTCTTTATAGAATTCCCGTTATTTTTTTCTTCAGATGCGTGATAATTACATATTCTCATTACTCTCACATCCTTAGGATCGTCTCCAAAACTTGAAATCACTCCTTCAAGAATCGTCGTCAATACAGTCAAACAAGAGGAATACATTCCCTGTTTAAAAATTGAATATGCTTCTTCAAATCTCTTTTTTTGTCCTTTATTATCTATTGCAGAGCAAATTGTTTGTGATAATTCTTCTAGTTGTTTATCCGTATAAAAATTCAAAAAAAATTCTTCTATTTTTTCATCATCTGAACTACAATTGCGTAGTTCCTCTAACTGTTGTATATCAATGGTCAAAGGAATAGTCCAACCAACATGAGCTAAAGTAGATATAAGGTCTTTATATCCTTCTTCTATAATATCTGTTGCTGGCACAATTGGTTCTTGTGGTTCACCTTCAATTTTATAAAAGGGGAGGTCCTTATTGTTTAAAACTATATCTTGCATCTTCCTCATCATTGCTGCTTTTCTTTTTTTCTTCGGAAGACGATTAATTTTCATAATTTCTAGCTTAGCAGCAACCTTGGTATAAGAATCGTATATCTTATCGACCTCTTCCACGCCAATTCCAAACTGTGCTGATGCTCTATTAAATACCTCTTTATCGTGTTTATGCGGAAAATATCCATTGTCTTCTCGCTTTAATTCTTCAAAAGTCTTTTCACAAAACTCAAATACTTCTCTATCTCTAAATGTTGCCACTATGTTCCTCCTAAAATAAGTTATTTATTGATATCATTATCAATTTTTTCATCATCAAATATATATCGTTTTTCTATGTAAATCTCCGGATTATTTCGTTCTTTTCCCTTTCGATATGCTCTTACCGGAATTATTCTCCCATCTTGGAGAGTTCGTTCATGACCACGAACACCCCAAGATGGAACATGATATTTACGTCCTGAAGCGGTTGCACCATACTCAATAGGCCTTCCATCTTTATCAACAGCAACTATTCTCTTAATTAACACGATTCTATCTTGTGATTTATATGCATCGTCGTCTGGTGAAATTGGTCCTCTCTGTTCAACAACTCTTATTTCTTCTGGACGATTATTTATTTCGTATTGTACTCCCGCCCAAAAGTTTCCGATCCAATATGCTAATCTCATAATGTCATCAAAAGAAAAATAGTCTAGTGCTTCTTCTGAAATTTCTACTGGAAGAACATATGCATTCTCATCTTGACTAACCTCGATTACTGCAACATCCATCTCTGAGCCCCAATCTTTATCAACAAGACATACCGTGATAGCACAGTAAACAGATTCCCCTATATACCTATATGAAACAAACAGACCATACGAAGACGACTCTACACGATATCGGCTAATACCATTTAAAATCATACCAATTTGTGTATCCTGATGAATGTCTCCAAAGATTTCTAATCTAAAATCTCGCAACCCAACTGCCTGTTCAAAAAACTCATACCGTCTTCCAATAAACGAAATTTGGTCTGCTTTTGTATCCGTCAAGTTAAAATAATCCAAATTAGCCTCAAAATCACAGCTGGCGCCATTCACTCTAATTTCAGAAAAATCAATATTTTCTTTTACAACCCGTTCCCACTGCCATTCAATTTCTTTCTGTGTAGACGGCATTCGATTCAAACTAAAATCCATATTCCAAATCCTCCTGTTATCTATTCCACTGCCAAGTCTGCCTCATAGTATCGAGTGGCTTAAACTGTGGTCGGCGCTGACAACAATCCCAGTGTCACAACCTATGACATCTAATCCACAGCCTAAACCCTACCGCATTTTTTCGGTCATCAACTTTTTCTCCGGTTGAGCTACAAAGTAGATATGTTCCCTACAAGAAAACCGAGCTTTCCGCAAGGCTTCTCTGATGATACTAACCTCGCAAAAAGCCCGGAAATACGCCACTTTCTGGCACTTATTTATCTTTCCTTGCCAGCAAGCAAACCGTTTCAACATGCCCCCCTTGGCAAAATTGATCCACGACCGCAACCTTCTCAACCTGATACCCAAGCTCGCCCATGCGCTTCACATCTCTGGCTAGCGTCGCTGGATCACAACTCACATAAACCATCCGCTTTGGCTGCATATCTGCGATTGTCTGTAATAATGTCTCATCGCAGCCCTTGCGTGGCGGATCGACGACGATCACATCCGCATATACGCCGTGTTCCTTGTATTCGGCTGGAAGCACTTCTTCTGCCTTGCCAACAAAGAACTGCACATTTTCGATGCCATTGATCTGCGCATTTACCTTCGCATCGGCGATTGCCTGTGGGACGATTTCCACGCCATACACCTTCGCCGCCTTTTTGCTCAAGAACAGCGAGATTGTTCCGATACCACAGTACAGATCCCAGACTGTCTCCCCGCCCTGCAGATTGGCATATTCCAAGGCTTTGTCATACAGTTTCTTTGTCTGAACCGGGTTTACCTGATAGAACGACAATGGTGATATCTGATATTTCACATCACCGATATAATCCGTAATATAATCCTGTCCCCATAAGGTCCTGCATGTATCTCCCAGAATCCGGTTCGTCTTTTCCTGGTTGATATTGATGCTGATGCTCATCATTCCATCGATCTGGCGCAGCCGCTCTACCAGCATATCCGCATGTGGCAGCTTCGTGCCATTGATGATCAGGCACACCATGATCTCACCGGTTGTAAATCCTACCCTCGTCAGGATATGACGCATCAGACCGGTATGCGTCTCCTCATCATACGTAGAAATATTATATTCCTGCAGGAAATCCCGCACACATTTAATAATCGCATCATTGCCCTCCGCCTGAATATCGCAATGCGGCGTATTGATGATCGTATGGGTTCTACCTGCATAAAATCCTGTTACGACCTTTCCATCCTTGCCCCGTCCAACCGGGAACTGCGCTTTGTTCCGGTAATTCCACGGATTCTCCATACCGATAATCGGCTCCATCAGATCTTCCGGATGCTCGATTCCACCGATACGCGAAAGACAGTTCTTCACCTTGTTCCATTTGTAATCAAGCTGTTTTTCGTAGCTGACATGCTGCAAGGTACATCCTCCGCACGGTCTTGCCACTGGACATTTCGGTTCTACACGATATGGTGACGGCTTAATTACTTCCACTAATCGCGCATACACATACTGCTTTTTGACCTTCGTGATTGCGGCACGGATCGTATCGCCCATCACGGCATCCTTCACGAATACTGCGATGCTTCTGCCGTCTTCAGTCGCTACATGTCCGATTCCTTCGCCGTCCGTTCCCATATCCTCTATCACTAATTCTATGCTATCGTTTTTCTTCACTTTCGTTCCTCTTTTTATACAATTCATATTTATAAATTCAACTAATCATAGTATACTATATTTATAATTTGAAGAAAAGAAACAAATAATCAAACATCAAGATATTCTGTAATTTGTGGATATATGGTTGTATTTCATTGCAGTAATATGGATATGTTTGGAACTTAGAAGTTCTTGATGTTCTGAGTATAATCAGCAATGTTTGAACACGATGTTCAAACAAGCCGCCACTGAGCCACGGATGGCGAATTGGCGGCGGTTGCGTACAATTACAACTATCTATATCAGAACATCTAGTACTTCTTAGTTTCAATACATCTCATATTACTGCAATGAGATACCAACATATCCACAAATTCCACACACCGCAAAGGAGGGTTCACCATGTTCCAGTCCATTGAATACAAACACCCGAAATTCTATCAGGTATTCCGGATCTTCATCGTTATCCTCGCGTCCATCATCTTCGCATGGAATCTGTGCTGTTTCGCACGTCCTGCGGGATTATTTCCGGGCGGTTTCTCCGGATTATCTCTGCTTTTGCAGGAAATCTTCCAGAAATTCCTGCACATTCATGTTCCATATACACTGCTAAATGTCCTGTTAAATATCATCCCGGTCTACATCGGGTTCAAATTCATCGGACGGAAATTCACACTCTACTCGATTCTCACGATCATCCTGTCGAGTATTTTCGTCGACATACTGCCTGCCTATGTATTTACACAGGACGCCATGCTGAACAGTGTGTTCGGCGGTCTGATCAACGGATTCGCCATCAGTCTGTGTCTAAATGTCGGCACAACAACCGGCGGTACAGACTTCATCAGCATCTATCTGTCCCAGCGCAAAGGAATTGATGCCTGGAACTATATATTATTTGGAAATGTCATGCTGCTGATTCTGGCCGGTTACCTCTTCGGCTGGTCGATTGCGCTTTATTCGATCATCTTCCAGTTCTGCAGCACACAGGCGATTCAGATTCTTTATAAACGATACAAAAAAGAAACATTATTTATCATCTCGGATTACTCCGAACAGATCTATAAAGCAATACGGGAAACAACCAACCACGATGCCACGCTGTTTCAGGGCATCGGCTGTTATGAAGAAAAAGAGAAAACTTTGATCTACTCTGTCATCAACACAGAAGCAAAACGCCAGCTCATTCCTCTGATTCGTTCGATTGATCCACATGCGTTTATCAATATCGTCAAAACCGAAGAACTCGCTGGCAGATTTCATGATATACCAAATGATTAGTTTATCTTTGCAACAATTTCATCCAATATCGCATTTGCGACATCTTCTTTACTCATCAGAGGGAGTTCTTTTTCTCCCTCTTTTGTTATGAGTGTCATAATATTCGTATCGACGCCGAATCCGGCGCCTGCTACCTTCAGGTTGTTTGCAGCAACCATGTCAATATGCTTCTTCTCTAACTTCTTCTTTGAATTTTCTACCATATGCTCTGTCTCCATAGAAAATCCGCAGATAAACTGTCCGTCCTTCTTGTGCTCGCCAAGATATGCCAGAATATCCTTTGTTCTTGTAAGCGGAATAGCCATGTTGCCATCCTGCTTTTTGATCTTTTCCTCGCTGACATTTTCCGGACGGTAATCGGCAACCGCCGCTGCCTTGATGATGATATCCATGTCCGCGCTCCGGCTTGTCACTGCCTCATACATATCCTCTGCTGTGACAACCTTCACCATATCGACAAACAATGGATCTTCCAGATTCGTCGGTCCAGCCACAAGTGTAACCTTGGCGCCACGAAATGCCGCCATGCGTGCCAATGCATACCCCATCTTGCCGGTCGAGTGATTCGTGATATAACGAACCGGATCGATAGACTCCTGTGTGGCACCGGCTGTCACAAGCACTTTCTTGCCTGCAAGGTCTTTGTCCATTGCGCAGGCACGGATAATATAATCCACAAGTACATGCTCCGGTGGAAGCTTTCCTTTGCCGATATCCCGGCATGCCAGATATCCTTCGTCCGCCTCGATGATTTCATATCCATAGGAGACAAGCTTCTTCATGTTATCCTGCACGATCGGATTCTCATACATATGTACATTCATGGATGGAGCAAGCATAACCGGACAGGTTGCAGGAAGCACACAGGTTGTGAGCATATCATCCGCAATTCCATTTGCAATCTTGCCAACTACATCCGCACTTGCAGGTGCAATCAGAATTGCATCCGCCTGCGTGCCGAGCGCGATATGCGGTACATGCAGTTCCATGCAACGGTCAAATGTATCTGTATAACAGTGGTTTCCTGTCAGTACTTCAAATGTCTCCGGTGTGATAAAATGTGTCGCATTCTCTGTCATCACAACATGGATGTCTGCATGCAGCTTGGAAAGCATGCTTGCAACATTCGCCATCTTGTAGGCTGCGATACCACCACTTACACCGAGCACGATCTTCTTTCCTGTAAGCATAATGTTCCTCCTAGTCCAAGGTATATTTCACATATCCTCTAGTCTACCATGTTTCTCGTAATTTGTCAGTCTCGAAATCTTATTCTCCTCATCCACAAATACAACCTTCGGCTTATGTGTCTGTACCTCTTCCGGCGTCATATCTGCATAACACATAATGATGATCTTATCTCCGACACACACCTGTCTTGCGGCAGCGCCGTTTAAGCAGATCATGCCGCTCTCACGCTCACCGGCGATCACATACGTCTCGAAGCGGTTTCCATTTTCGATATCAACGATCTGCACCTTCTCATATTCGAAGATGCCAGCCGCCTCCATCAGAGCTTCATCAATCGTGATGCTGCCGACATACTGCAGTTCTGCCTGCTTTACCGTTGCGCGATGTATTTTACTTTTCAGCATATTGACTGTCATACATGTATCTCCTTTTTATCTAACCTTATACTGTATAGTGGAAATTATCAATAAGTCTTGCTTCGCCGCCGATGTTGACTGCGATTGCACACAGGATGTCACCCTTCAGTGTGTCGATGCTCTGCATGGTCATACCGTCTACGATCTCCACATAATCGATCGTTGCAAGCGGCATTGTGTTGATCAGGTCGGTCATCGCCTTCTTGATCTTCGCTGCGTCACGCTCGCCATCTTCTACCATCTTCTTACCAAGGAAGATTGCCTTGGACAGGATCACTGCCTGCTTTCTGGACTCCTGGGAAAGGTATGTATTTCTGGAGCTCTTTGCAAGTCCGTCTGCTTCACGGATGATCGGGCATCCAACGATTTCGATATCCATGTTCAGATCAGTAACCATACGCTTGATTACAGCGAGCTGCTGTGCATCCTTCTCACCGAAATATGCCTTATCCGGCTGTACGATATTGAACAGCTTATTCACTACGGTACATACACCACGGAAATGAACCGGGCGGGACAATCCACAAAGTGCGTTGGTCAGTCCGTTCATATCAACGAAAGAACAGAATCCATCCTTATACATTTCCTCCGGTTCCGGATGGAATATCAGACTTGCGCCGGCTGCCTCACACAACTTTGCATCTGCCTCTAAATCTCTTGGGTAGCTTGCCAGATCCTCAGTCGGTCCAAACTGCATTGGGTTGACAAATACACTGACTACAACCGCATCATTTTCTGCAACTGCCTTGTCGATCAGGCTCTTATGTCCCTCATGCAGATATCCCATTGTCGGCACCAGACCAACCTGCTTGCCTTCCTTCTTCCAAGCCTTGACTCTATCCCGAACTTCCTTCACTGTTGTTACGATTTCCATGTTATTTCTTCCTTTCAATATTCAAAGTTTTATTGTAAAGCAACGAAAACATAATAGGTGTATATGGAGTTGTACATAATTCAAATTTTAGCGCAGACCGTTGAAGCACGCTGGTACTTAACAAGTGACAACCTGTTGTCACGAGTTTAGTACCACTGCGTGCTGAACCGAGCGAGAGCGCGTCTGCGTGGAATTTGAAATTATGTACAACTCTTTTAGAACACGTAAATGTTTTCGCACCTTAGTACAATTTCTCGATTACATCATCTGCAATCGCATATGTATGCTCTGCAGAAGGATATGTGCCATCTTTCACTTCCTTGATATACGCCTTGAACCCGTCGGTCATCTGCGGTCCAATCTCTGCGAAACGCTTCACAAACTTCGGTGTGAAATCACTGAACATGCCAAGCATATCTGCATATACAAGCACCTGTCCGTCGCAGCCATTTCCGGCACCGATACCGATGGTCGGAATATCTAACTTCTCTGTCACAAGCGTAGCCAGCTTCTCCGGTACACATTCGAGTACCACTGCAAATGCACCCGCATCCTGTACAGCCAGCGCATCGTCAATCAGCTTCTGTGCAGCCGCTTCCGTCTTTCCCTGTACTTTGAATCCACCAAATGCATTGATAGACTGTGGGGTAAGTCCGATATGTGCACACACCGGGATACCTGCCTGTGTGATTGCTTTAATCTGTGGTGCTACTTCCACACCACCCTCTAATTTCACTGCATTGGCACGACCTTCCTTCATCAGACGTCCCGCATTAACAACCGCATCATAGACCGATGTCTGATAAGACATAAACGGCATATCGATTACGACCAAAGCTTCCTTCGCACCACGTGCAACTGCGGCGCCATGATGGATCATGTCTTCCATTGTTACGGAAACTGTGTCCTCATATCCAAGCACGACATTTCCGAGGGAATCGCCGACCAGAATCGAATCCACACCTGCCTCATCCATCAGTTTGGCTGTCGAATAATCATACGCTGTCAACATTGTAAGCTTCTCGCCGGAAGCCTTTGCCTTTGCAAAAGTAGTTACTGTTTTTTTCATGGTTTACTCCTTCATATCCAATATAGTTTGAATTGCCTGACTGTCCGCATTGCACAATTGCTTCGAAAGCAGCCGGTACACCTCACGCGCATCGCCGTCAAGTGCCTGCAGATGCTTCTCCACCGTTGCCACATCGCCGCGGCTGACCGGTCCCGTCAATGCTTTCTCGCAG